>Ga0209702_10001606_pt1 | contig 42588 bp, 40 predicted proteins | sample FRY01_FD_187210 | JGI IMG/M metagenome (GOLD analysis project Ga0209702, IMG submission 187210) | Freshwater microbial communities from Lake Fryxell liftoff mats and glacier meltwater in Antarctica - FRY-01 (SPAdes) (version 2) | ecosystem: Environmental > Aquatic > Freshwater > Ice > Glacier...
CGGGTAGATATTCGCTGACTTCAGAGAAAGTGGATGTACCGCTCACGCTGGTCAATGAATTCAGCACAGAGGTTAAAGTCAATTTAATTTTTAGGACTTCTAATGTACGTGTGCTTGTTGATGACATCGGAGAAATTACACTCGCACCTAATTCTCGAACTCAACTCTCGGTTCCATTCACTGTCATCGCTTCAGGTACAACAAATGTCAGCGCAATTCTTAAAAATGAGAAGGGGCGCTGGCTGGGGCCTTCCTCGCGGCTCTCGTTGAGAATGACAATCATCGATCCAAGGGTGGCGTGGTTCACCACTGGCGCCGCCGTTCTACTCTTTGCAGGTGCGCTTGGCCAGACTTATCGAAGAATTAGAAGGAGGCGAAAGTGAAAAATAACGAATTATTCCGCGCCTCCGGAATCATGGCGGTCGGTACGATACTTTCTCGTATTACCGGTTTCTTCCGTGCGATTTTAGGCGTTGCTGTTCTTGGAACCGCACTCCTTGCCGATACTTACAACGTCGCTAACACGATGCCAAATATTCTTTATAACCTCCTTGTAGGTGGCGCACTCACTGCAATATTTGTGCCACAGCTTGTGCGTTCATTTAAAGATGAAGATGGTGGCGATGGTTTCGCATCTCGTTTAGTAACAACCATCTCCGGAATTCTCTTGTTGTTAGTTCTTGTTGGTGTAATTTTTGCACCTGCTTTGGTTCGCCTCTACGCACCTGAGTTTTCAACGCCAGGTTTTGAAACCGAGAATCAAATTGCAATCGCATTTACCAGATATTGCCTGCCGCAGATATTCTTCTTAGGGTTATTTACAATGCTCGGCCAAGTCGCCAATTCTCGTGGCTCCTTTGCACCTCTGATGTGGGCGCCAATTGCTAACAATTTAGTTGTTATTGCCGTCTTCTCTGGCGTGCTCATCCTTCAGAATTCAATTACGGTCGAGACAATTACCGACTTCCAGATCCAATTACTTGGGTGGGGAACAACTCTTGGAATTATTGTGCAAGCCCTTATTCTCATTCCAGTTGTAAAGCGCTCCGGAATTCATCTGCGAATTAGATTTGGGCTACACGGATTAGGTAAATCATTCTCGCTGGCTGGTTGGACACTTGTCTATGTTCTGATTTCGCAACTTGGATATCTAGTGACGGTAAATGTTGCTACAAGTGCAGCGGTACGTAGCGCTCAAGATGGCATTGCAACCGGCGTTGGTTTCACACCATTTACCGCTGCCTACTACATCATGTTGTTGCCGTACTCAATTGTCACGATCTCAATCGTGACAGCGCTGCTTCCACATTTATCAAAACTTGCGATTGAGAAGAATGTGGACGAGGTCCGAAAGCAATTAATTCGCACGATCAAAATGGTTGGTTTTGTCACCGTCCCAAGTGGTGTTGCGCTCTTCTTCTTTGGGCCGATGATGACCGAGGCTCTATATTTTGGAATCTCAATTGATGATTCAAGATATATCGGTCATGTGCTCTCAGCACTCAGTATTGGTTTGGTGGCCTTCTCTATCAACTTAATTTTGATTCGTGGCTTCAATGCTTTCGAAGATACCCGAACCCAAGTGGTCTCCATCTTTATTATCAACGTGATTTCAGTTGCGATGTCTTATCTCTTCTTGGCTCTGCTAGATAGCCAACAGGTGACAATTGGTCTTGGTCTTGCCTTCTCTGTCAGTTACATTGTTGGTCTATTTATTACGCTCTTTCTTATCAAGAAACATATCGGTCGCCTCTCTGTTACTAGTTTTCTTGGCCATCACACAAAACTCTTCTTGGCATCACTTCTTGCAATGGCGCCGCTATTTTTACTCTCCTATCTTCTGAAGTGGGAGGGTGGAGATGTCTCTCTCATTTTGCGGGTTCTACGTTTAGGTCTTGTCTTGGCCTTAAGTGGCAGTCTCTATCTACTCTTTGCAAAGCTATTTAAAATCGCTGAAATCGCTAGTTTGGCGGAGTTTGGGCGCGGCTTGCTTGAGAAGAGACGTGGATAGGAACGCGATAGAGTGGTCTTATGATTCGTGATCTAGTTATTGTAGGATCAGGTCCAGCTGGTTACACCGCAGCAATTTATGCTTCCCGCGCTCAGTTAAACCCGATTCTCTATGAGGGTTCAGTAACAGCAGGTGGCGCGCTCATGACTACCACTGAGGTGGAGAACTTCCCGGGTTTTGTTGATGGTGTGATGGGTCCTGAATTAATGGAGAGCATGCGAAAGCAATCTGCTCGATTTGGAACCGAACTGATCACAGATGACGTGGTTGAAATGGATTTAAAGAGTGAGATAAAAACACTTAAAGATGGAAGTGGAAACGTGGTCCAAGCTCGCGCCGTAATTTTGGCGACTGGATCTGCGTATAGAAAAATTGGTCTCGCAAACGAAGATCGCTTATCTGGTCGTGGAGTTTCATGGTGTGCCACTTGTGATGGTTTCTTCTTTAGAGATCAAATGATTGCTGTTGTCGGTGGAGGAGATTCTGCCGTTGAAGAGGCGACTTTCTTAACAAAATTTGCTAGCAAAGTTGTGCTGATCCATCGTCGAGATTCTTTGCGTGCATCAAAAATTATGGCCGATCGCGCGCTCTCAAATCCAAAGATTGAAATGTTATGGAATACCGAAGTCGTTGACATTCTTGGCGAAAGTAAGGTTGAAGGTCTTGCGCTCAAGAACACAATCACTGGCGAGCTTTCACAACGTGATTTCACTGGGTTATTTGTAGCTATCGGACACATTCCACGAAGTGAACTTCTTATCGGCCAGATCGATCTCGATGACGAGGGTTATGTAAAAGTAGCAAGCGGCTCTACCCGCACAAATCTCTCCGGAGTTTTTGCTTGTGGCGATCTGGTGGATCACACTTATCGTCAAGCAATTACTGCTGCTGGATCCGGATGCGCCGCCGCACTCGATGCTGAAAAATTTCTTTCATACTAGTAATCTAAACTCACAATCACACACAGGAGCAACCATGGCCACAAGTAAAGTAACCGCAGCTAACTTCGATGAAGTTGTGCTAAAAAGCAGCACACCAGTGCTCGTTGATTTCTGGGCTGAGTGGTGTGGACCGTGCCGTGCTATTGGGCCAATTTTGGAAGATATTTCAAATGAGTATGGCGATAAAATTAAGATTGTAAAACTCAACACTGATGAAGAGTCTGCCATTGCGATTAAATATGGAGTTACATCAATTCCAATGCTTAATGTCTACGTAAATGGCGAAGTTGTTAAGACAATTATCGGAGCAAAGCCAAAGCCGGCTCTCTTAAAAGACCTTGAAGGGTTTATTTAGTCTTTTAAGGGCTAACTAAGATGCACTCGCACCTTTCTGTCGATGAGATTCGTTCTTTTCAACAGCGGCGAGGGTTAAAGGTCACTGGCGAGTTAGATCTCGCCACTGAGCGAGCACTTGGAGACTCGCGCTGGAAACTTGGCGATCGTTCGCTCTATCTGCAATCTACCTCTCTCATGCACGGTGACGATGTTGCCGCGTTGCAATCCCGGCTCACTGAAATGGGGTTTGATTGCGGACGAGTGGATGGAATTTTTGGTCCGCTCTCAGAAGCGGCAGTAAAAGAGTTTCAGAAATCAATTGGGGCAAAGGTTGATGGTCGATGTGGGCCAGCCACGATTATTGGATTGATGCGACTAACAAAAATTGTCTCCGGTGGTGTGCCATCACAGTTAAGAGAAAGTGCTGCTGCCCGAACACGTGGACCAGCACTGGCAAATAAGGTAATTGTTTTAGATCCAGGTAGCGATAAAGATGAAGCTGAAATTGTTTATGACATCGCCGTGCGAATTGAAGGTCGTTTATTGGCGCTCGGTGCAAGTGTATTTCTTACCCGAGGTGTGAAAAATAATCCAAGCGAGAGCGATCGGATTGCTTTTACAAATACCTACGCCACCGATCTATTTATTTCACTTCATTTAGATCACAGCGCCAACCCGCAAGCAAATGGTGTTGCTACATATTTCTATGGAAGCGATGCGCACGGAGTTCACTCGGTTGTTGGTGAGCGATTTGCATCGCTTGTACAACGAGAAATTTCTGCACGTACAAGTCTGCTTAATTGCCGAACACACGCAAAGACGTGGGACTCATTGCGCTTAACCAAGGCACCCTCTGTCCGCGTGGATTGTGGCTATCTCAGCAATCCTGGGGATGCCAAAAGATTGGCTGCGCCGGAATTTCGCGATGCTTTAGCGGAATCTTTTATTATTGCGATTCAGCGACTTTATCTATCCGCCGAAGATGATGCCAAAACCGGGACTCTTCGTATTTCAGACCTCAAAAGCGCTGGAATTCGGCGTTAGCTCCAAAATCGCATAGCGAGTAATTCAATCTTTGTGGGAGACTTCATCTTATGTCCGAGCTCAATACGCGTTTTCATACTGGTGCACCACAACACCTAGAAGATCGCTTTGCTGCCCGCGCCGCCGAAATGTTGCCTAGTGAAATTCGCTCACTCTTTGCAGTTGCCTCACGACCTGAGATTGTTTCACTCGCTGGTGGAATGCCAAATCTCTCAGCCTTACCGATGGATATGATGGCAAGTGTTGTAAACGAATTGATCCTTACCAATGGTGCAGAAGCGCTGCAATATGGCAGCGGACAAGGCCACCCCAAATTACGCGAATTAATCTGCGATGTAATGGCGCTCGAAGGAATTCGCGCCAACGCCGATGACATTGTTGTGACTACAGGTTCCCAGCAAGCACTAGATTTAATCTCACGTATTTTCATCGATCCAGGTGATGTAGTTCTAGTCGAGGCGCCTTCTTATGTTGGAGCCCTTGGAACCTTCCGCCAATATCAAGCGTCAGTAGTTCATGTGGAGATGGATAGCGATGGGCTAATTCCGCAATCACTTCGTGATGCAATTACTGTCACTCGCGCCGCTGGCCAAAAAATTAAATTCCTTTATTTGATTCCTAACTACCAAAATCCAACTGGTGTGTTGTTGCCAGCAGATCGCCGTACCGAAATTTTAGCAATCTGTCGTGAAGCAGAGATTTTTGTCGTCGAAGATAACCCATACGGTCTCTTGGGCTTTGATCGTCCATCACCAAATGCAATGCGTGCCGAAGATTCTGAAAATGTTATCTATTTAGGGTCTTTCTCTAAGACAATTGCATCTGGTCTGCGAATTGGCTGGGCGCTTGTCCCGCAATCGCTGAAAGATAAGTTAGTTATTGCCTCCGAATCGTCAATTTTATGTCCTTCAAATTTCACGCAACTGACAATTGCAAATTACCTCACCCACCAACCATGGCGCGATCAGATCGCTAGCTTCTGCGATGTCTACAAGGTTCGCCGTGATGCGATGCTTGAATCACTCGATGAATACTTTCCAAAAGAAGCGACATGGACAAAACCTGGTGGTGGTTTCTATGTCTGGGTAAATCTGCCACCTGAAATTGATACCAAGGCGATGATGCCAAAGGCAATTGTTGCCAAGGTTGCATATGTACCAGGAACCGCCTTTTATGCCGACGGTTTTGGATCTTGGTCGATGCGTCTTTCTTACTGCCACCCAACGCCTGATCGCATTCGCGAAGGTGTAAAAGCCTTAGGTAACGTCGTGCATCAAGAGATGGGCCGTAGAGGTTCAGCCCTCAATTAAATCCACAATTCGTTGTAAATCTTCGCTTCCAGCAAACTCGATTGTGATCTTGCCTTTTCCTTTACCTTGCTCGATCGAAACTCGGGTATCAAGGTAATCACTTAATAGTTCAACGCTTGCTAGCGCCGCTCCTGATATTCCTACTTTGGCTTTAGTTTTAGCGCTCTTTTTAGCTGGACCGGTTGTAGCAACAATTTCCTCGGTGGCGCGAACACTTAACCCTTCGGCCACGATGCGGTTAGCAAGTTTTTCAATCTCTTTCTCGTCACTTAAGCCAAGAAGTGCCCGTGCATGTCCAGCGGAGATAACTCCCGCTGCGACCTTGCGTTGCACTGTCGCCGGAAGATTGAGCAACCGCAACATGTTGCTAATGAGTGGGCGCGATCGGCCAAGTTTGGTAGCTAACTCATCATGGGTATAACCAAAATCATTTAATAAACCAGCGTAGGCCGCAGCTTCTTCAAGTGGATTTAATTGGCTGCGATGAATATTTTCAATTAACGCTTCTCTTAGCAATTCATTATCTGGAGTCTGGCGAATAATTACTGGAATGCTGGTAAGACCAGCAGCTTTAGCAGCGCGAAATCTGCGCTCTCCCATAATTAATTCATAACGGCCTGGCGAAACTTGGCGAACAACAGGTGGTTGTAAAATTCCAATTTCTTTAATTGATGCAATTAATTCATTGAGTGCATCTTCATCAAAGACTGTACGTGGTTGACGAGGGTTGGGTGAGATCGAAGAGATGGGTACTTGGTTCTGCTCCGCTACTTCCATTCCACCCACCGTGAGTGATGTTGGAATTAATGAATCAAGATTTGTACCGAGTCCACCTTTTTTTGCACTCACGCAATCTCTCCATCTTTTTTATAATTAATGCTTACAACATTAGAATCAAAGATAACTTCCTCTTTTGCTTTTCCGCGTTCTGCAATTTCTCTCGCAACTTGCATATATGCAATTGCACCCGGTGAAAGCGGGTCATATGTCATTACAGTTTGATTGTATGAAGGCGCTTCCGAAACTCGTACTGCGCGAGGAATTGGAATATCAATAAGTTCGTTTGGAAAATGTTGACGAACGTTTGCAGCAACATCATTTGCTAAACGGGTTCGTCCATCAAACATTGTTAGCAAAATCGTGGAAAGGTTAATCGTTGGGTTAAGTCGCTTCTTCACAACGCTGTAAGTTTCTAATAATTGCGAGAGACCTTCAAGTGCGTAATACTCGGTTTGAATTGGAATAAGTAACTCTTTTGCTGCTGCGAATGCATTCACAGTAAGTAGACCAAGTGATGGTGGGCAATCAATAAAAATGTAGTCGTAGTTCATGCTAATCGTTTCCAGCGCTTCTTTAAGTTGAAGCTCACGAGCGACCATGGAGACTAAATTAATTTCGGCATTTGCTAGAGATGTGTTCGATGGAATGCAATCTAAAACCGGGAATCCAGCTACTTTTGCAATTACGGTTTGGATTTCTGCGCTACCCATTAAGACTTCATAGATGCCGGCGTTATCACGATGAGGCACACCCAAAGCGGTACTGGCGTTGCCTTGTGGATCTAAATCAATAACAAGAACCCGCAGGCCTCCCATGGATAGGGCGGCGGCAATATTGACGGTGGTGGTGGTCTTGCCGACGCCACCCTTTTGGTTGGCCACGGTAAAGATCCGGGTTGAGGCTGGTTTTGCCATCGCCTCTTTTAGGCGGCGTACCCCGACAACTTTGGTCGATGTTTCACGTGAATCGTGACCCTCGTTGCTCATAAGCGTATCTAAGCACCCTTTTTAATGGCGATGATGCGCCCTAACTCGATCCCCTCCAATCTAATTTCATGGAGGGTAATTCCGTGCTGTGTGGCCTTAGCCATCCCCTCCATCTCGGTAGCAGCCGACTCCCCCTTCATGGCAAGGAGTGATCCACCTGTTTTAACCATATGCCAACTCATCTTCTTTAACTTCTCAAGTGGGGCAACAGCTCGCGCCGTTACAAAGTCGGCGCTCTTCTTTACATCTTGAGCGCGACCGCGGATAACTTCGATCTCAAGGCCTTCAACTGCCTCAATTAAAAATGCCACTCTGCGCTCAAGGGGTTCGATCAGGGTCACCTTGAGATCTGGGCGAGCCAAGGCGATCACGATCCCGGGCAAGCCAGCCCCGGAACCAATATCAAAGAGGGAGGCCCCTTGCGGCAAAAATTGGGTGACAGGGAGTGAGTTAAAGATATGGCGCTCCCAGATCCGCTCCCCTTCTCGGGGTCCGATGAGGCCACGTTCAATCCCGGCCGTTGTCAGAAATTGAGCATAGGCGCGGATCTCATCTAAGCGCTCTGGAAAGTAGCGCTCAATGAGTGTTTCACGGGAAACATCTGACATGGGTGCCTTTTAAGCTGGGTAGATCACGACGAAACGGCGTGGGTCTTCACCATCAGATTCACTGGTGAGGCCAAGGTTTTGAATGGTGTCGTGGATAATCTTGCGCTCAAAGGCGTTCATTGGCTCAAGTTTGATTGAGTTTCCAGTCGTTTTCGCCTCTTCCGCCTTCTCTTTTGCAAGAGCGGTGAGTTCGGTGCGGCGGTTGGTGCGGAAATTCTCGATATCGAGCATGAGGCGGCTGCGGTCTCCGGTGGCGGTCTGAACTGCAAGACGTGTGAGCTCCTGGATTGAATCTAGGACCTCGCCCTCTTTGCCAACCAGGTGGCCGAGTTTGCCCCCGACAATGGCCAGCGCTGCGCGGTCATTCTCTACATCGATATCGATATCACCATCAAGGTCTGCAATATCGAGCAACCCTTCGAGGTAATCGGCGGCAATATCGCCCTCTTCCTCCAACTTGGCTAGCGTCTTTGGCCCCTTTGCTGGCGCTGGGGTTGTTTCACCCTCAACTGACTCAACAACTACCTCTTCTACAACTGTATTCTCTTCTGACATCTCTACTCCTTGGTTGATTAGTCCCTTTTGCTGGGATTTAATATTAATTGTCCGAATTACTTCTTCTTCTTCTTTTTCTTCTTCTTTGGTTGGCTGCGTTGGCCTTGAACCTCAGGTGGAACTTCGTCGGCAGCCTTCTCTGAATCGAGTGGCTCGACCACTCCACTCTTCTTCGCTTTTTTCTTAGAAAGCTCTTCGTAGGCCGGTGACCCTGGTGTTGGGTTTCGTTTAATGACATAGAACTGCTGTCCCCATGTCCAGAAGTTCGTCGTTGACCAGTAGATCAACACACCGACTGGGAAGTTAACTCCTGAGATTGCAAATATGAGTGGAAATAAATACAACATGATTTTCTGTTGTTGCAACATCATATTGTTGCTTGAATCCATTTTTGGCATTCCCTTTGTCATAAGTTGACGCTGGGTTGTAAATGTTGTTGCGGACATTATAAAGATAAGAAGTACGGTAACAAGCTTAACTTTCGTATCGTCGCTGCCAAGGAAAGTTTCAGAAATTTGGGCGCCGAAGAATTTTGCTTGTGCGGCGCTGGTGAGATATTCACCTTTTAGGAAACCGCGAGCAATTGGAGCAGGGACACCCGCATCGGTTTTTGCTGCGATTCCGTTAAGTACTGTGAAGAGCGCGAAGAAGATTGGGGCTTGCGCAATGATTGGAAAACATGACGCCAACGGGTTGGTCTTATGCTCTTTGTAGAGCTTCATCATCTCTTCTGATTGCTTTTGGCGATCGTCTTTATATTTCTTCTGAATCTCTTTCATGTGTGGTTGCAGCGCTGTCAGTGCACGTTGACTCTTAATTTGCTTAACAAATAGCGGAATCAAAACAATACGAATAATTACAACCAGGCCCATGATCGAAAGCGACCAAGTAACACCACTATCGAATCCGAAAATTGGGGTGAGCAGTTTGTGGATGAAAACAATAATTCCCGACACTAGGCCGTAGAGAGGATCTAGGACTGCACCCATTGTTATTCCACCGCTTTCATGCTCTGAAGTGATTGTTTGGTAATGGTTATTTCATCTTTTGACACCGCGTAATCGACTCCGCCGTGTGACCAAGGATTACAACGCAATACTCTCCACGCCGCCATCGCAACACCTTTAAACCCAAAGTGCTGGATTGCAGTCAGTGCGTAACTTGAGCAAGACGGGTAGTACTTGCAACGCGGAGCAAAGGCAGGAGAGATAAATTTTTGGTAAAGCGAGATGAGGAAAGTGATGGGAGAGAAAATAATTTTCATGAACTGCTCGAACTCTTCTTGCTTCGAGATAAAAGTGACCCCACTAGGTTGGTCACTTCATCTATAAAAAGTGGCACTTCTTTCAACACTCGAATTACTAGAAGTGATCCATTCGGTAGTGATCCCATTTGTGGCGCAACGCTATGTCGGATCTGACGTGCAATTCGGTGGCGCGTAACCGATCCTCCGACGGACTTATTTACGATCAGGCCGCATTTTGCGGGAGCGGCCGCATCGGTATTTGAGAGATGGAGATACCCAACAAGGTTGGTTGTGGTTAAGCGAAGTCCGCTCTTTGTAGCCTTTGCGAAATCTTCACCAGCAGTAAGACGTGCGCTTTTTGGAAGCACGAGTTAATTAGTGTCTATTAACTTTTTACGCTGAGAGGCGTGTGCGACCCTTGGCACGACGGGCGCCGAGAATTGCACGACCGGCGCGTGTAGCCATGCGGGCACGGAAACCGTGCTTCTTGGCGCGACGACGTGTATTTGGTTGGTAGGTACGCTTTGTCATTGACTGACTCCTTTATATCTAAATTCATCTCTTGTGCGGTCTGTGGTAGATCCATTTACGGACCAATTCATAAGTGCGGGGGAAGCAAGGAAGTAACGGTAGAGGTGTGGATAGCGGTGGGTCAAACCCGCTCCATCAAAGCTATCGCTGGGCTTGGGGGATCCCGGCCCATGGTACTTGTGGATAACTACTTGCGTTTTTCGCAAAAGAGCTCTACTTTTCTACTTCTCCACAGGCTATCCGCCGATTTCGGGATTTTGTAGGGCTCAACCCCTACTTTAGACCACAGCCTGTGGATAACTTTGTGGATAACCCTGGGGGTCCGAATGGCAGTTGTAGACGTTGATTTAGGGGCCCTTTGGGAGCGCGTCATCGAGCACGTCTCTATCGGAGAGCCGCAACATCGCGCTTTTCTTATGATGACCAAAGCTCTCGGTTTAGTCCAAAGCGAAGATGGGACAAATTTACTCGTTGCCGCCCCAAATGCATTCGCAAAAGATGTGCTTGAGTCCAGACTTCGTATCATTGTTAATGAAGTGCTAACCCGTGAGTTGGGTGAGAAGACAAATATCGCAGTGATGATCGATGAAAATATCGAACTTGCTGATTTACCGGCGCCGACAATAGTTGTAGAAAATTCAACCGCGGTGATGACTACAAAAACTTTAGGTCGTGACGCTAATCCTTCATCGAGAAGTGAGGAGCCCTCCCAACTTAACCCCCGTTATATTTTTGAAACTTTTGTTATTGGCGCATCTAACCGGTTTGCACACGCCGCCGCTGTTGCTGTCGCTGAAGCACCCGCTAAAGCATACAACCCACTATTTATTTATGGTGACTCGGGTTTAGGTAAAACTCACTTATTGCACGCAATTGGTGCTTACGCAAAAGAGTTATATGGCAATGTCCGTGTGCGTTATGTATCTTCTGAAGAGTTCACAAACGACTTTATTAACTCGATTCGAGACGATAAAGCATCAGCTTTTCAACGGCGTTATCGCGACCTAGATATTTTGCTGGTCGACGATATTCAGTTCTTGGAAAATAAAGAACGCACCCAAGAAGAGTTCTTTCATACCTTTAACACTTTGTACAACGCGAATAAACAAATAGTGATTTCATCTGACCGCCCGCCTAAACAATTAACAACTTTGGAAGATCGATTGCGTAGTCGGTTTGAGTGGGGCTTGATTACTGATATCCAACCGCCAGAACTTGAAACGCGTATTGCAATTCTTCGCAAAAAAGCGGCGCAAGATAAATTAAACGCACCTGATGATGTCTTGGAATTTATCGCTAGTAAAATTTCTACAAACATTCGTGAACTCGAAGGCGCGTTGATTCGGGTAACCGCGTTTGCCTCCCTTAATCGCCAACCGGTGGATATGGGTCTAGCTGAAATTGTGTTGCGTGATCTCATCCCGAGCGATTCAACCCCGGAGATCACAGCGGCGACCATCATGGCTGCCACCGCTTCCTATTTCAGCCTGACCCTTGATGATTTATGTGGCACATCAAGATCGCGCATGTTGGTAAACGCTAGACAGATTGCGATGTACCTCTGCCGCGAACTCACCGAGCTCTCACTTCCAAAAATTGGTCAGACTTTCGGGGGGCGTGATCACACCACTGTGATGCATGCCGACCGGAAGATCCGCCAGTTGATGGCTGAGCGGCGTTCGATCTATAACCAGGTCACTGAGTTAACGAATAGAATTAAGGTGTCGGCTAAAAGTTAAAACGGCTGGTTTCGGTAGAAATGTCCTAATTAGATATCTTTACCCCCAACTGTGGAGAAGTTGTGGATAACTAAGGGGATTTAGTGTTGGGTTGTGGGCAACTCTGGTGGTTTGAGGGGGTTTCCTACTTAAAAATAAAGTTGTTGCTTCTCTCCCTTAAGGTTATCCACAGTATTAACAGTTTTACCCACGTGTTACCCACAGCTTTATCGGGTTAAAAAAAGGCGTGAGCAGGGCTTATCTACTTTTCTCCACAGAGAAGCGCTCTGGTTACTACTACTACCTTTATATATAGAAAAGAGCACCACACAGATACCCACAGGGTTGATTTCTAAAGTTGGTTTTAAAAAGTATTTTCGAAGTTAGCACGAATGTGCAAGACTTTCAGGAGACGGAGAGAGCGGTACACAGATGAAATTTACAGTAGATCAACAAAGACTTGCCGATGGCGTGAATTGGGTTTCCCGCAGCCTCTCTACCCGACCAATAAAAACCGAGCTTTTAGGAATCGTCATCGACGCCACCGGAGATGAAGTTTTTCTCTCCGGTTCTGATTTAGAAACATCTAGCAAAGCACATTTCGCCGCAGACATTCTTAGTAAAGGAAAAGTTCTCGTCCCTGGAAAACTACTCGCTGAAATTTGTAGATCTCTTCCTAATAAGCCAATCACAATCGCGTTAGATGGCTCACGCGTATTAGTAACTTCAGGTTCTGCAAAATTTACTCTTCCGACACTTTCAATCGACGAATACCCAAACCTTCCTGAACTTCCTGAAGCAACCGGAGTTGTATCAAGTGACACCTTTGCGCAAGCTGTCTCACAAGTTGCGATTGCTGCTGGCCGCGACGATTCACTACCAACACTCACAGGTGTTCATGTCGAAATAAAAGAAGATGTTGTAACACTTGCCGCGACAGACCGATACCGTTTAGCTGTTCGTGAATTAAATTGGCAGCCATCACAACCAGGCGTCGAAACAACTGCACTGTTGCGCAGCCGTACAATTGCCGAAGCAGCTAAATCACTAGCCGGTGCTCGCGAAGTTTCGCTATCGCTACCACCTGCTGCAAATAACGATCGCCTTGCAGGTTTTGCCGGCTTTGGAAAAACAATGACGTCACGGATGTTAGATGGCACCTTCCCTCCTTATCGTCACCTACTTGATCAAACAATCACCACCACCGCAGTAATTGAAGTCGCCCCATTCTTAGATTCGGTGCGTCGGGTTGCGTTAGTGACTGATAAAACAGTCCCGCTGCGCTTAGAATTTGCTGGCACTTCCGTTTCACTCGAAGCTGGCGCGGGTGAAGAAGCACAAGCAACCGAAACGATAGATATTTTACTTAACGGCGACGCAATCTCAATTGCTTTTAACCCAACATTTTTAGCGGACGGTTTACAAGCAGTCGGTACACCGTTTGTACAAATTTCATTCACCGGATCCAATAAGCCGGCGATCTTAATGGGTAAGAACGAAGCCACTGGTGCGGCAATCGAAACATATCGTTACCTATTAATGCCGATGCGTTACGCGTCATAACCAAACCCTCCACGCATGCGAGTAAGTAAATTAGCGTTAAATAATTTCCGCTCGTATAAAAACCTCGAGCTCACCTTCGAGCCCGGACCAATCACCTTTATTGGAGACAATGGTTGCGGCAAGACCAATATTGCCGAGGCGCTGATTTATTTAGGCTTTCTCTCTTCACACCGGGTATCTACCAACGCGCCGCTGATTTATAACAATGGCGACCAAGCGATTATCCGCAGCGAGATTTGGAGCGACAACCGAACCTTGGCGATCGATTTAGAGATTAACGCTAGTAAAGCCAACCGGGCGCGCTTGAACCAAAACCCAACAAAATCACAGCGCGATATTTTAGGGGCGCTGCAAATCATTTACTTCTCACCCGAAGACCTGGACTTAGTGCGTGGCGACCCATCTCACCGGCGCGACTTTTTAGATAAATTATTAATTCTGCGCGCGCCTAGACTTGCCGGAGTTATTTCAGATTACGAACGTGTTGTGCGTCAACGCAACACGCTATTAAAAACTCGCGCCCCAGATAACGCGCTAGCGCCATGGACAGAACAACTAATAAACCTGGGATCGCAATTATCGGCTGAGCGGATTAATTTAGTTGGAAAACTCAACCCTTTTATGGCGGCAAATTATGCAAATCTAAACGAGGTTAAACCGGCATCAATTTCTTATAAATCCTCAACCAACGGATTAACCACAAATATTGAGAATAATGCTGCGCTATTAACCGCCAAGCAGCTAGAGGTGGCGCGAAACGAAAGCGAGCGGGGTGTGAGTTTGGTTGGCCCACATCGCGATGACCTTCATTTACAACTTGGAGATTTCCCAGCGAAAGGTTATGCCAGCCACGGCGAATCATGGTCGATGGCGATATCGCTACGTATTGCATCTTTCGATTTATTGAAAAGTGAAGGCGCTGAACCAATTTTAATCCTTGATGATATTTTCGCAGAGCTCGACGCTGCGCGACGAGCACAACTAGTGTCTGTGACACAACTGGCGGAGCAAACTTTTATCACTGCCGCGGTCGAGAGTGATCTACCGCCAGAATTTCTTACCCAGAAGTTTTATGTCTCACCCGGCTTGGTCTCGCGCGAAAAGGATTCCTCACCATGAATCCCAAAAGAATTGATTTAGCAATTGAACTGTTTAAGAGTTACAAAACCGGGTTTATTAAAAGACCAAAACCACCAACACCCGAACACACTAAGGTTGCAGGAGACCCAACCTTAATTAGTGAAGTGCTCTCACATTTAGTGGTAGACCGACAATGGGAATCTGGATTAGCTGAAGGAAATTTATTTGCACAGTGGGCTAATGTGGTTGGAGGCGATATTGCTACCCACACAACACCACTTTCATTATTAGATGGAGTGCTCTTAATTCAATGTTCATCAACTGCATGGGCCACACAACTTCAAGCGGTTGGACAAGATTTGCTCACGACAATTAGATCGAGTGCCCCGGGGGCGCTGGTTGAGTCACTGCGTTTTGTCGGCCCCACCGCCCCATCTTGGAAGAAAGGGCTGCGTACAATTCGTGGCGCCCGCGGCCCGCGAGATACCTACGGTTAATCCGCTCAGACGGGAAAAAAGCGGGTGATCCACTAGGTACCTCTATTGAGTTCGAGATCGTCGCGCATATCCCCAGCCAAGGCCCTATCTGCACTTTACCAACCGGCTTTTACCGATAGGATAAAGCCCTGCCAATGTGAAATTCCTTTCCTCTGGCGATTAGAGCGACTTTTTAGGAGCACACGTGTCCGAACAGACCGGTTCGTACGACGCTAGCTCAATCACAGTCCTTGAAGGTCTGGCCGCTGTCCGCAAACGCCCTAGCATGTATATCGGCTCCACCGGCGAGCGAGGCCTCCACCACCTTGTCTACGAAATCGTCGATAACGCAGTTGATGAAGCGCTGGCGGGATATTGCACCGAAGTAAATATTTCTCTCATGCCAGATGGCTCGGTTCAAGTAATTGATAACGGTCGCGGAATCCCAGTCGACATTCACCCAATCGAAAAGAAGCCAGCACTCGAAGTTGTACTCACCGTTTTACACGCCGGCGGAAAATTTGGAGACGGTGGTTATTCAGTATCAGGTGGGTTGCACGGCGTTGGTGTCTCTGTTGTGAACGCGCTGAGCTCTGATCTCTCAGTTGAAGTACACCGCGACGGATTTATCTGGCGGCAAAGTTACAAGATCGGTGTACCAAATGCATCGGTTGCCAAAGGCGAAGCATCAACTCGCACCGGCACCACAGTTCAATTCTGGCCAGATGCCGACATTTTTGAAATGACAGATTTCTCATTTGAAATTCTCTCCACTCGCTTTCGAGAGATGGCATTTCTCAACCGCGGATTAATTCTCACACTGACAGATCTGCGTGCAGGTCACGTTGATGAAAAGGGTGACGCACTAGCAGTTCGATACCAATACCAAGGCGGAATCGCAGATTTTGTAAGACACCTCAACTCCACTCGTGGCGAGCAACATAAATCAATTATTTATTTTGAGACCGAAGACAAGAAGTTAAAATCCTCACTAGAGGTTGCAATGCAGTGGAACACTGGATTCTCAGAATCTGTCTATACCTTCGCAAACACAATCCACACCCACGAAGGTGGAACACATGAAGAAGGTTTCCGCACCGCGCTAACATCGATTATTAATAAATTCGGCGAAGAGCAAGGATTTATTAAAAAGAAGGAAGACCGCCTTACCGGCGAAGATGTTCGTGAAGGTTTAACTGCAATTGTTTCGATCAAACTCGCAGAGCCACAGTTTGAAGGCCAGACCAAAACCAAACTTGGTAATACCGAATCAAAATCATTTACTCAAAAAGCAGTAAATGAATTTCTTTCACAATGGTTTGAAGCAAACCCAAGTGAGGGTAAAGATATTGTTAGAAAAAGTATTGATGCAGCGGCAGCCCGGGTAGCAGCGAGAAAAGCCCGTGATTTGAGCCGAAATCGTAAGGGGCTTCTTGAAGGTCGCGGAATGCCAGGGAAGTTAGCAAGTTAGCTGACTGTCAGTGGACTGATCCGGCTAAGTGTGAACTTTATATTGTTGAAGGTGATTCAGCCGGTGGTTCTACAAAAGGCGGTCGCGATTCACGTAACCAAGCAGTCTTGCCCATCCGCGGAAAAATTCTTAACGTTGAAAAAGCACGTATCGACCGCGTACTCCAAAACAATGAAGTACAAGCGCTGATTACCGCACTTGGTACTGGTATTCACGACGACTTCGATATTCAAAAACTTCGATATCACAAAATTATTTTGATGGCTGATGCTGACGTTGACGGTCAACATATCCGCACACTTTTACTCACACTGCTATTCCGATTTATGAAGCCGTTGATCGAAAACGGTTATGTCTATTTCGCACAACCACCCCTATATAAATTAAAGTGGGGTGGAAAAGATCCGGTCGAATATGCATTTAGTGATCGTGAGCGCGACGGCATGATCAAGATCGGTTTAGATGCCGGCAAGCGACTTCCAAAAGATGATGGAATCCAACGCTTTAAAGGTCTCGGCGAGATGCCAGCTAAAGAGTTATGGGATACAACAATGGATCCAGAGCACCGCGTACTTGTACAAGTGACACTGGAGGATGCTGCCGCCACCGATGATCTCTTCTCAGTACTTATGGGTGAAGATGTTGAACAACGCCGCCAATTTATTCAGCGCAACGCCAAAGACGTTAGATTCTTGGATATCTAATGGCTAAAGATAAAGATGGCACACAAGGTGGAGATCCAGTAGATCGCACCGGCATGGCAAACCCTGGTGATGATTTCGATCGAATCGAAACCATTGATCTACAAGTTGAGATGGCGCGAAGTTATCTCGACTATGCAATGTCAGTCATTGTTGGTCGCGCACTCCCTGATGTTCGCGATGGATTAAAACCAGTTCACCGCCGAGTTCTCTACGCAATGTTCGATGCTGGATATCGTCCAGATAAGGGTTATTACAAATCTTCCCGCATCGTCGGTGATGTGATGGGTAATTACCACCCTCACGGTGACACCGCGATCTATGACACCGTCGTTCGCTTAGCCCAGCACTGGTCGCTGCGTTATCCACTCATTGATGGAAATGGAAACTTTGGTAGCCCTGGAAACGATCCAGCTGCTGCAATGCGTTATACCGAGGCACGGCTATCGCCACTTGCGATGGAGATGATGCGCGATATCGATGAAGATACTGTTAATTTTGTTCCTAACTACGATGGTCGATCACAAGAACCTGTAGTTCTACCAAGTCGCTTCCCTAATCTTTTGGTAAACGGTAGCGCGGGTATCGCCGTTGGTATGGCGACAAATATTCCACCCCATAATCTTCGTGAAATTTCACAGGCTGTTTTCTTAGCGTTAGAAAACCCAGATATGCCACAGGCTGATCTCCTCAACGAGATGATCAAGATTGTAAAAGCTCCAGATTTCCCAACTAAGGCGCTAATTGTTGGACGCACTGGAATCGAAGATGCGTACCGCACCGGTCGCGGCTCAATCACGATGCGCGCTGTAGTAAATGTAGAAGAGATTAATAAGCGCACCTGTTTGGTAATTACCGAACTTCCATATCAAGTAAACCCAGATAACTTAGCACTGAAAATTGCCGAACTCGTTAAAGATGGAAAAATCAAAGGTATTGCCGATGTCCGCGATGAAGGTAACGAGCGCTTAGGTCAACGCCTTGTGATTGTCTTGCAGAACAGCGCGATTCCAAAGGTAATTCTTAACAATCTTTATAAGCAGACACAATTGCAGGATACTTTTGGTGCAAATATGTTGGCACTTGTCGACGGTGTGCCACGCACACTTCGCCTTGATGAATTCATCAAGTACTACATCGAACACCAAGTAGAGGTAATTGTTCGACGAACTAAATATCGCTTAGCTGAAAAAGAGCGTCGCGCCCATATCTTGCAGGGTTATCTAAAAGCACTCGATGCACTCGATGCAGTGATCGCACTTATCCGTGCATCTACAACCCCCGAGGAAGCTCGCACTGGCTTGATGAAGTTACTTAGCGTGGATGAGATTCAAGCAAATGCAATCCTTGATATGCAGTTGCGTCGTATCGCAGCTCTTGAACGGCAAAAGATTAACGACGAGTACGACGGCCTCATGGCAGATATCGTTGGATTAAACGCAATTTTGGCCTCTGAATCCAAGCAGCGAGAAATTATTAAGAGCGAACTAGAAGAGGTTGTCAGCAAATACGGCGATGATCGACGCACCCAAATTATGGCAAGTGAAGGCGACTTCTCTGCCGAAGATTTAATTCCAGACCAGGATGTCGTCGTCACCATTACACATGGCGGATATTCAAAGCGCACCAATGCCGACCTCTACAAGTCACAGCGACGCGGTGGGCGTGGGGTTAAAGGCGCCGCTTTGAAGCAAGACGACATCGTTGATCATTTCTTCGTGGCATCAACACACGATTGGCTTTTATTCTTCACCAACGAAGGTCGCGTCTATCGCGCAAAGGTGCACGAGTTACCTGATGCTGGACGTGATGCTCGTGGACAACATGTAGCAAACCTGCTGGCATTTAAACCAGAAGAACGCATCGCTGAAGTTATCTGGTTTAAATCATACGATGTTGTGCCGTACTTGGTCCTTGCCACAAAGAACGGATTAGTTAAGAAGACTGCTCTTGTTGAATTTAACTCACCTCGCAGTGGTGGCCTGATTGCAATTTCACTCAAGCCTGGAGATGAAGTTGTTGCCGCCGCACTCGTCGATAAAGATGACGAACTTTTACTTGTCTCCAAAAAAGCGATGTCACTTCGCTTCACATCAGATGACGATTCACTCCGCCCAATGGGTCGCTCGACTAGTGGTGTGATCGGAATGAAGTTCCGCGAAGGCGATCAACTGCTTTCGATGTCGCGGATTAATTCCAGTAATGCTCAATCATTTGTATTTACTGCAACCGATGGTGGATACGGTAAGAAGACACCGGTCGAGGAGTATCGCTTACAAGGTCGCGGTGGAATCGGTATTAAGGCGGCAAAGATCGACGAGGACTCACGTGGCATACTCGTGAGCGCACTTGTAATTTCCGATAGCGATGAAGTTCTTGCAATCACATCAGCTGGCACCGTCATGCGCACCCCAGCGGCCGAGGTTCGTCAGACTGGCCGCGACTCTATGGGTGTGCGCCTAGTAAACCTTGATGAGGGAGTTTCACTCTTATCGGTTACCCGCAACGGGGAAGATGAGATTTCCACAGAAAAGCAGTAGCATCACGCATTGATGTTGTAGGAGCCCGCGGGCCTCGATCGAATTTCTTCGATTTTGGTCTCTGGGAGAAGTTCAAGTAACCTTGCGCTTCCGCTTTCGATTGAAATATCACTTGCGGGCCTATAGCTCAGCCTGGTTAGAGCGCTTCCCTGATAAGGAAGAGGTCGATGGTTCGAGTCCATCTAGGCCCACCCGTTCTAATACGGGGACCTAGCTCAATTGGTAGAGCACCGCCTTTGCAAGGCGGGGGTTAGGGGTTCGATTCCCCTGGTCTCCACACATGTATATGTTGGAAGCAATAAAACTGGTCTCCACACATGTATATGTTGGAACCAGTAAAACTGGTCTCCACACATGTATATGTTGGAAGCAATAAAACTGGTCTCCACACATGTATATGTTGGAAGCAATAAAACTGGTCTCCACAATTCTTAATTTGGAACCAGTAAAACTGGTCTCCACACAATAGACATCCTCGCTTAATCGGCGGGGATTTTTCTTTTGTACAGCAAATTGTTCTGTGAAGCATTTATCTAATTGGCGTAATGCAATGGCGTACACATTCGCCCTTTAAGGCATGGTCCTTGTATTTTCGGGTGAGAGACAATTCGGTGCAAAGCAAATCCAGAGATAACTTAAGTTTTTTCTCTAAATCCTTGTTATTGGAAGATTTATTTCCCCGCTTATAATTACGCTGAAATTGAGTTGAATAACCAATTTCACGCATTTAATTTTTTAATTAGCGCCTTTGAATTCTTAGCCCGTTTAGTTTTACCAGACTTTGAGTCCTTAATGGCATTCAAAGTCTTCTTGTTTGGGCGGGTGGGATCAAAAGGAAGCGCTTCATCTTCAATTACACGCATTAAGAACATGCGCACAGCTACCGATGTGCTCAAACCAGATGCCGCTAAAATCGCAGCAGCCTTGATTTTTACATCCCCAGTAATTCGAACGTTTAGCGTTGTATCTGCAGCCATAGTGCCTCCTGTGTGCACACTGCATACACAGACAATAGAATCTGCAATTAAGGCGAGTCTAGGTGCTTGCCATGACCTGGTGACGCAAGATCAGCTTTTAATGTGGGTAAATTGAGGAGAACTCAGATCTAAGTGCAACTTAATAAGTATTAACAGCGCTAATTAAAAAGTACTGCGAATTTGTAGTAAATCGGAATACCCAGAATCAAATTAAATGGGAATGTAATTCCAATGCTCGACATTAAAGCAAGTGAGAGATTTGCTCGCGGCAACGCAATCGAAACCGCTGCCGGTGCTGCGATATATGAAGCGCTCGCAGCTAGCACTCCAAGAATTGTGGCACCACCAATAGAGAGCCCCACTAAATTTCCGGCGAGTGTTCCTACAACACCACTACCGAGTGGAAAGACAATTGCGAAGAGACCAAGTCGCCGACCCACCCTTTTAATTTCATCAGAACTTGTGCCTGCCAGATAACCTAAATGCAGCAAGAAGAGTGCGAGCAGGCCGGTGAGTAAATCAATAAATAGCGGACGCACCTTTGCAAAACCGGAATCACTTGTAATAAAACCGATAAACATCCCACCAACTAATAAGAGAATGGTCTTTCCAAGCAAGACTTCTTTCAGCGTCTCCAACCAACTTACCGAAGGTCCTAGATCTATATTTTTCTTTTCGCGAGAAGAGTTCGCTAAATAAATTCCAACAATCAACCCCGGCACTTCAAGTAGCGTCAGTAGCGCCGGCGCAAAACCTTCAACAAAAATATCGTTGCTCTCCATAAATAAGAGCGCAGCCGAGAAGGTAACAAGTGATGTCGAGCCATAGTGCGCCGCTATCGACCCGCGATCAACATCAGAGAGTGTGCGAATGAGTTTGAGTGAGAAGAAGGCGGCAACCGGGATTAAAACTCCACAAAGAAGCGTGACTAGACCCGGAGCGACAAAATCTGCAAAGGAGACAGTTTTTAAAGAGTGGCCACCTTTAAGGCCAATTCCAAAGAGAAGATAGATGGAGAGAAATGCATAGATAGGTTCGGGAAGGCGAAGATCACTCTTCACCTTTGACCCCAGAAGGCCAAGCAGGAAAGCCAGCACACCGACCGATGTCAGGTTAGCTTGGGCGATCGACCACGTACTCATAAATAGGACTCCATAAGATAATAATACATGCAATTTTATTCATGTGTCAAAATACATGTATCATTTATTCATGGTAGATAAACAAGTAGCTTCCTGGACCTTTCTCTCAAACCATGGCCATACCTTGGTACAAATTGCACGGAACCCTGAGTTAAAGGTTCGAGAGTTGGCAACGCTTATTGGCATTACCGAACGAAGCACACTCTCGATCTTGTCGGATTTAGAGGCCACGGGTTACCTCACAGTTGAGCGAGTGGGCAGACAAAATAAATACACCGTTAATTCGAAGAAGAAATTTAGACATCCAAGCGAGGCTCACCATTCAATCGGTGAGTTGTTGGAGATCTTCACCGCCTAATGTCCATTCTCGATTCCTATCAAGGTAAGGGTGTAGTTCTCCCCACCATGCATCACAAGGGTGTACTCGTCGAAGGTACATTTCTAGATGTATTGGGAATGCGGGTCGAAGAGATTGCAATTGATACAAATCAATTCGGAACTTTTAGTGGTGAAGTAAAAAGAATTGAGAGTGCGAAAAATACTGCGCTCAAGAAAGCACAATTAGGTCTTACCGCATCCGGTGCCGAATTTGCGATCGCCTCAGAGGGAACGATTGGCCCAGATCCCTTAGTACCTTTTGTAACATCAAATACCGAAGTGATTGTATTTATCGATGCACTCAATAATCTCATCATTACCGAATCATTTAGATCTTACGAAATTGTGGCAGCCTCAACCACCTATTTAGCAGATATGGATTTAGAAAAGTTTTTGGTGAAGGCAGATTTTCCTCGACATAAACTCTTGGTTCGATCAGATGGCGCCGATTTAAAATGCTTCGGGAAGGCAATCTCCACCGTATCAGAACTTAAAGATGTAATTTCGCAGGCGGTGCAAGAGAAATGCGAAACGATAATTATTGAAAATGACTTTAGGGCCTTCGCTTCACCAAGTCGATCACTGAACATTACAAAGGCCGCGCAGCGCCTCACTGAGCGGATCGCATCGCTATGTCCTGAGTGCCACACACCAGGTTGGGGAGTAGTCGCTCTTGTACAAGGGCTGGCGTGTAGTGATTGTGGTGAACTCAACGAGGAAGCAGTAAAAGCCCAGTTATTTGGCTGTATCTCCTGTGCACATCAAGTGGCAGGGCCAGAACTCGCAGAATCAATTGATCCAGGTAGGTGCAATTGGTGTAATCCGTAACAAGGAAAGAGAGCGCTTTCATTTTTCATTTAAATTTACTCTCGTGTAACCTGAGGCCTTAATTCGATAAATTTTAGATGGGTGCAGAAAATGTCAACAGCAACACTTCACACAAACCTCGGCGATATCGTCATTGAACTCTTTGAACATCAAGCACCAAAGACAGTTGCAAACTTTGTCGGTCTTGCAACCGGTACTAAGGAATACACAGATGTTTCATCTGGCGTAAAGAAGACCGGCAACTTCTACGACGGTCTCATCTTCCACCGCGTCATTAGCGGATTTATGATTCAGGGTGGATGCCCAGTCGGTAAAGGTTTCGGCGATCCAGGATATAAATTCGAAGATGAATTCCATGGTGAGCTCTCATTTGATCGCCCGTATATATTAGCGATGGCTAACTCAGGACCAAATACAAATGGTTCACAATTCTTTATTACGGTAGGCCCAACACCGCACCTCAATCGTCGTCACACAATCTTCGGTGAAGTAAAGGATGCAGCAAGCCAGGCTGTTGTCGATGCAATTGCAACAACCAAAGTCGGTGCTGGCGACAAGCCAATGACAGATGTTGTTATCAATAGCGTCACCGTCGCTTAAGTTTTACACCGTTTAGGCCAGTGGAAAGATCGCAATGCGCAGAGTTAAAACCAGCGCGACCATTTCACTGATCACAGTGATCTGTGCTTTCTTTCTCTGGCAAAAACTTGACTCCGCCCTGATCGATAATTTCTTCCTGCCGCCACTAGTTGAGATGCAGAGTTATGGCCAGTGGTATCGCTTATTGACTGTTGGCTTAATGCACGACCAAACAAGTGATCTTCCGTATCACTTAGCTTTTAATATGTTGGCGCTGCACGCACTCGGCACGCAGATCGAGTCAACAATTGGCAAAAGTAAGTTCTTGATTATCTTTTTCGTCTCACTCCTTGCCGGCTCCCTTACCTCGGCTTACTTCTTGCCATATGGCGGATATTCAATCGGGGCATCAGGAGCAGTCTTTGGCCTCTTCGGCTCTATCCTTGTGATCGGGCGAAAGTATGGAATGGCGCTGAAGGGCACGCTGATAACGGTGGGCCTGAACCTGGCGATCGGCTTTACGATCCCTGGCATCGACTGGAGAGCCCATGTAGGCGGTCTTATCGGTGGCGCTCTTGTAACGAAGGCACTTATCCACAAGTAACCCACAGCTGTGGACGAATTACACCGATGTAATTTAAGACTTGATATTGCGGAGCAAGACCTGCGCGACATCGAGAACTTCAACCTCTGATTCACGGGCCGTCATTCCATCGCCGATCATGATGCGACAGAACGGGCACCCGACTGCAACTTCTTGCACGCCGGTAGCGATCGCTTCATCAACTCGACTTAAGTTAATCCGCGAACCAAGTTTTTCTTCCATCCACATTCGTGACCCACCACCACCGCAGCAGAATGAACGCTCTTGGTTTCGTGGCATCTCTTCGACATCACAACCAGATGCTTCAAGTAGTTCACGAGGGGGTGCGTAAATTTGATTGTGGCGACCGAGATAACAAGGATCATGGAAGGTAATTTTTGAATCAGCCTTGTGTGGACTTGTCTTTAACTTACCTTCGCGCACCAAAGTATTAAGGAGTTGCGTGTGGTGCAACATCTCAAGTTCATAGCCACTCTGCGCATAGTCACGACCGATTGTTGTAAAGCAATGCGGACAGGTAACAACAACTTTCTTCTTACCCTTAGGACGATCACCAAATGTTTCTTTGAAGGTTTCAATATTTTCCCGGGCCAGAATTTGATAGAGGAATTCGTTGCCGGCGCGACGGGCAGAGTCTCCGGTACATGTCTCGCGCTTTCCAAGGACTGCGAAATTAACGCCGGCCATATGTAAAAGTTCGGCGACAGCTTTTGTAGTCTTCTTCGCCCGATCTTCATAAGCGCCAGCGCAACCAACCCAGAATAAATATTCAACTTCAGCCGGTAGCTCACCTTCAACTACGCGAACTGGGAAATCACATTCAGCGATCCAACCTTCACGGTCGGCGCGATTGGCACCCCATGGGTTACCACTCTTTTCTAGATTTCTAAATGTGGCACCGAGTTCACTTGGAAATTCTGATTCAACTAAGACTTGGAAGCGACGCATATTTACGATGTGGTCAATATGTTCGATATCGACCGGACACTCTTCAACACAAGCACCACACATCGTGCAAGACCAAAGTACATCAGCAGTAATTGGACCACCGAGGCCGACAATTGATTCAGTCTCAACAATGTTGGCCATCGCGTGATCGCGCATCGCCATAATTAAAAGCTTGGGAGAGAGCGGTTTATCAGTGTGCCAGGCAGGGCATTGCGATTGGCAGCGACCGCACTCGGTACAAGTAGACATGTCGAGTAGGCCCTTCCACGAAATATCTCCGCGAGTACCTAAACCAAAAACATCATCATCTTTCGGATCTTCGAAATCAATTGCCTTACCGTGCGAAATCATCTCTGGTAGTGGGCCAAGTGAATTGCTGCCATCACTATTTCGCTTGTAGAAGATATTAAAGAAAGCCAAGAATCTATGCCAGGCGATACCCATAGTCAGGCTGCTGGCAATCACAATAAACCAAGTCATCGAAGCAATAATTTTTATGGCTGCGACAATAACAATTGTATTTTCAAGTGTGGCTGTACTTAATCCACTGAACGCGGCGACTGCCGGCCAAGAAAGTGCATAATGCCAATTCCATGATTCCTCACCAGCGAGTGCGCCTTCTAATCCGCGTAGTGCAATCACAGCAAAGACAATTACAAGAATTGTTACTTCGACGTAATACGCCTTACCCATTCCTGATCCCGAGAAACGATTACGACGCTCTGGCAGGAGCCGGGTAACCTGGCGAATTCCAATGAGTGTGACTATTCCAATTCCGGTCGCCCAAGCGATCACTTCCACGAAAAGTTCGTAACCAACAAAGTGTCCGATAATCGGAAGCGCCCATGCTGGGTTAATTAGTTGAACGTAAGCTGTGATCAGCGTTCCTAAGAGTGCGCCAAAGCCAATCATCACAAACCAATGTGCAATACCAGTCGCGGTGAAATTGAGCATCTTGGTATGGCCCAAAACTTCGCGCAACATATGTGCAAGACGCGCACCCTTATTGTCGTTACGAGTTGGATCTGGTTGACCTTTTTTAAAGATCGCAATCAGATGGCGCGTCCGGATCGCTAGAAAAACAAGTGCGAATACTGTGATGAGGTAGGCCAGAGCCGGTAGCGCGATATACATAAGGTAGAGAGTACCGAGTCCAATTAGACTTTAGCGCGGCAGAAAGACCTTACCTTCAAAACTATCGGCCAAAATGGCGCGGGCTGCAGCAACTGATGAGATTTCACCAGCAGTGATCGCCTGGACCATGATATTTCCAAAGAGGGTGGCTTCAACCGGTCCAGTATGAACCGGTATGCCGGAGATATCTGCAGTCAATTGATTGAGTAGATCGATTTGAGATCCACCGCCAAGCACATGGATGACTTCAATCTTTTTATTGGCAACCTTGCCAATCTGAGCAACTGTGTCGCGGTATGCGTGAGCCAGGCTACGAAGAATGCAGATTGTAAATTCACCATATGTCTCGGGCGCAAGTACGCCAGCCTGATTACATACCTGCTTAATACGTTCTGGCATTCCACCAGGATGGGCAAAGCTGGCATCGTTCGGGTTAAAAATTGAGCTAAACGATTCAGACTCTGCTGCCATCGCTAACAATTGCGTGATGGTAAAGATATTGCCTTCACTTTCCCACGTGCGCCGACATTCTTCGAGCAACCATAGGCCTGTGACATTTTTTAGGAATCGTACGGTTCCATAAGCACCAAGTTCATTGGTGATATTTGCTTCCCGAGATTCCTTGCTAATTATTGGTTGCTCTAGTTCGACCCCGACTAGTGACCACGTGCCACTTGAGATGTAAGCCTCTTTTGATCGATCTCCAAAAGGAACTCCGATAATTGCGGCAGCAGTATCGTGTGATGCGGTAGCGATCACAGCTAACCCCGCTAGCGATTGGTGCCCCGTTACGGGTCCAATTGCAGTACCAGGTTCGTGCAAGGGTGAAAATAGCGCACGGTTTAATCCAACTAGTTCTATCAGTTCGTCATCCCATTGCCGAGTACGCGCATTTAAGAGTTGAGTAGTTGAAGCATTAGTAACTTCGGTTGAAATTACACCGGTGAGCAAATAGTTAAATAAATCTGGTAGCAGCAAGAAATGGGCAGCCTTGTGATACTCCGAGGATTTTTTCGCTGCTATTAATTGGTAGATTGTATTAAAGTGTAAAAATTGGATTCCGGTGCGGTCATAAATGCGCTCATGACCAATTGTTTGTACCGTCTCCGTAAATACGCCATCTGTTCGTGGATCACGATAGGCAATCACGGGTGGCATAAATACTCCATCCGGATCAATAAATCCATAATCAACAGCCCACGAATCAATCGCAAGTGATACTGGACTACCTTGGGCAACTGCTAATTCAAGACCGATCAGCACTTGATCAATAATGTATTGCCAATCCCAGAGCAGCTGGCCCTGCACCTCTTTTACCTCATGGGAAAATCGGTGGATGATCTGTAATTCGATCTTTCTGTTGCTAAGTGAACCGAGTGCTACTCGACCACTTGTTGCACCTAAATCAACGGCGATATATTCAGACATATCTATCGCAAGAAAGCTGCAGCCACTCCACCATCGACTGGAATATGTAAACCAGTCGTGAGCGAAAGTTCATTTGCCGCTAGCACGAAGACTGCAGCAGCAATATTTTCTGGCAGCACTTCACGCTTTAAAATTGTTCGTTGTGCGTAGTACTCACCAAGTTTTTCTTCCTCTACGCCATATACGGCAGCTCGCTGTGCGCCCCATCCACTTGCAAAGATGCCGGACCCGCGCACTACGCCATCGGGATTAACTCCATTTACCCTAATTCCAAATGCGCCAAGCTCGGCTGCCAATAACCGCACTTGGTGTGCCTGATCAGCTTTAGTTGAGCCGTAAGCAACGTTATTTGGGCCGGCGAATACTGAATTCTTAGAAGAGATATAAATAATATCGCCACCCATATTCTGGGCGATCATTACCTTTGCACTCTCACGACTTACTAAAAATGATCCTTTAGCCATCACATCGTGCTGTAGATCCCAATCAGAAGATGTTGTATCTACCAGCGGCTTACTAATTGATAGACCAGCATTATTGACAACGAGATCAACACCACCGAATGCTAAAACTGCATCAGCAACTGCATCAGCGACTGCTGATTCATCAGTAACATCAACGTGAACTGCGACTGCAGCATCTTTGCCACCTAGCTCTTCGGCAACGCCTTGGGCAGCAGCAAGGTCGCGATCGGCGATCACAACGCAAGCACCTTCAGCACGCAGCCGAACTGCAGTTGCCTTTCCAATACCTGATCCACCACCAGTAACGAGTGCAACTCGGCCTTGGAGTGGTTTTGGCTTAGGCATGCGACTTAACTTTGCTTCTTCTAGTAACCAGTATTCGATCCGAAATTTTTCACCTTCAGAAATTGGTTGATAGGTCGATACCGATTCGGCACCGCGCATGACGTTGATGGCATTGATGTAAAACTCGCTAGCAACACGTGCGGTCTGTTTATCTTTACCGTAAGAGAACATTCCAACACCTGGAACTAAAATAATAAGTGGATCAGCACCTCGCATTGCAGGTGAAGTTGGTTCGGCATGTCGGTTGTAGTACGCGGCATACTCTGCTCGGTACTGTTGATGAGTATTGCTGGCTTTCGCCAAAGTATCTTCAACACTTGCGTCAGCTGAAATATCAATCACCATCGGTGAAACTTTGGTGCGCAGAAAGTGATCTGGGCAGGATGTGCCGAGTTTTGCTAATCGCGCAAGTGATTGGCTACCAATAAAATCGAGAACGACGTCAGCATCGCTAAAGTGGCCAACCATTCGCAAATCATGTGACGCCAAGCCGCGCAAGGTGGGTGCTAGTTGAGCAGCTTTTTTGCGGCGCTCTGCTGGCGTAAGTGGTGCTGTAATTTTGCCAAAGGGATCCACCTTGCCATTTTCAGCTAAGTATTTCTCAGATTTTGCGATTGCATCGAGTGAACGTTTCTCGCACTCTGCACTTGTATCTGCCCAGGTAGTTAGCCCATGGCCACCGAGAATTGCACCTTTAGCGTTGGGGTTAGCTTGAGCTAGCGCAGCTATATCTAAGCCAAGCTGAAAACCGGGGCGACGCCAATCTACCCAGAGAATTTCATCACCAAAACATTTCTTTGTTAACTCTTCACCATCTGCCGACGTTGCAAAGGCAATAATTGAATCAGGGTGCAAGTGATCAACGTGAGCGGCTTCAACTAACCCATGCATAGCGGTATCAATACTTGGCGCTACCCCACTTTTTCCAAATGCGCAGAAATCAAAGAGTGCGACCATCTCATCTTCATATTCAACACCTCGATATACCTGCTTTAGTGCGCGGAGGCGATCGAGATAGAGGGCTGCTAAACCAGATTCTTTTAAAGTACCAAGATCTCCGCCTGAACCCTTTAGGTAGAGAACTGAAACCGATTCACCGGTAGATGGATCTGAAACCACCGCTTGGGCGGAGGTATTTCCACCAGCAAAGTTTGTGACTTTTGGATCTGATCCCAATCGGTTACTGCGTGCCAGTAGATCGGCAACTACATCATTCACTTTAAGCTCCCCAACCTGCTTGGTTTCCGCCTACACGTTCTCCGACGATTTTTTCATTATATCCACTTGCTGCATACGCTTTCATTGGATCTGGATCAATACCTTTACCTTCTCGCCACTGTCGAACTACTGGACGTACGTCGGTGTTGTAGGCATCCATCAAAATATCGTGTGCACCAAGAACATCGCCATTGCGTTGTGCCTCTGCTAGCGCTGATTGATCAACACTTACTGCTTTAGCAACAGCTTCTTGCACATTCATCATTGATCTAATCTGTCCTGGAATTTTTGCTTCTAGGTTGTGGCATTGATCAAGTACGTAGGACACTGGAGTGCCAACATCGAAACCACCATTGATATTAACTTCGTGCATAATTCTAAAGAGTTGGAATGGGTCTGCCGCACCGACAATGAGGTCATCGTCTGCATAAAAGCGGGAATTAAAATCAAAGGCACCTAACCGCTTTACTCGCAACAGGGCTGCAACAATAAATTCAATATTTGTTCCAGGTGCATGGTGACCGGTATCAACGCAGACCATCGCCTTTGGACCAAGTGCCATACAGTGAACTAACGATGTTCCCCAATCAGGTACATCAGTAGTGTAGAAAGATGGCTCAAAGAATTTATATTCCAGCAGCATTCGCTGGTTATCACCAAGTCGAGCATATGTTTTTTGTAGTGACTCAGCTAAGCGATCCTGACGGGACGCAATGTCATCTTGGCCTGGATAATTTGTGCCATCAGCAAACCATAATTTGAGATCTTGAGTACCAATCGTATCCATGATGTCGATACATTCTAGCAAATGCGCAACTGCTTTAGCCCGGATCTTTGGATCAGGGTTACAGACTGAACCTAATTTGTAATCATCATCTTGGAACGTATTTGAATTTACTGTTCCGAGAACAATCCCAAGATCTTTTGCGTGTGCTGCTAATTTTGCATAATCTTCAACTTTGTCCCATGGAATATGGAGTGCAACACTTCTAGCTACGCCAGTATATTTATTGACCTGCGCTGCATCTGCAATTTTCTCGTAAGGATCGCGCGGTACGCCGGGTTGTCCAAAAACTTTAAATCGGGTGCCAGAGTTGCCGTAAGCCCATGATGGAGTTTCAATCGCTAACCGATCCAAAACTGCCATTACCTGCTTTTCGTTATTCATAACCTAACTCCTGACTAGAAATTTTGATTGGGAAATTTTTAAGCGAGGTAGAAAACGTGATTGAGTAGAACAAATCCAGTATCGGCAGTCGGCGCATCTAGCGATTCAAAAAATGGTGCCATATCAGTCTGCCATCTGGCATTGACTTCAGTAGCAGCCATGCCAGCTCGGGAAGCCGCAAAATCATCGGTCTCTAAATAACCGATGAGGGTGCCATCGCTCTCATCTAGAAAAATTGAGTAGTTGCGCCAACCAGTACTAGTAAGTGCAGCCAACATATCTGGCCAGACATTTTCGTGACGGACTTTATATTCAGCCAACATTGAGGCTTTAACCTTAAGACGGAAACAGACTCTTTCCATAGCTCCCCCTAGTGCATCGCTTTAAATTTAATTACTGCAAAACAGGATGCCAAATAATAGCAGCGTCCTTGACAAGCCCACCACCGATCTTTACGTTGTGCAACAGGCATAACTGAAAAGTGATGAGGAAAAATTGTGTCGAAGATTCGGGTCGGTGTAATCGGAGCCGGAAGTTGGGCGGTCGCCTCACATTTACCTAATCTAGCTCGCGATAAAGATATTGAATTTGTCGGTATCTGTCGTAAAGGGCCAGAGCTTCTTCAGAAAATAAAAAATGATTTTGGTTTTAAAGTTGCCTCAGAAAACTACCAAGATGTTTTAGATGCTGGAATAGATATTTGTATTGTTGGTAGCCCAACTGGTTTACATCACGAACACGCAATGGCGGCGTTAAAAGCAGGCGCACATGTGATGTGTGAAAAACCAGTAACCATAGATCCACGACAAGCGTGGGAACTTGATGACTACGCCAAGGCGCTGAATAAGCATTTAATAATTGCCTTTGGTTGGAATTATCTACCAATGCTTGAGCGGGCAAAAGAATTAATGCTGGATAAAGGAATTGGAAATTTAGAACAGATGTCAATTTCAATGTCATCTCAATGTCGCGAACTATTATCTAACACGGGTTCATATCCTGATGCCGCACCTGAGTTATTGCCAGAACAAACAACCTGGACCGATCCGCGAATTTCTGGTGGTGGCTACGGTCAAGCACAACTTTCACATGCACTTGGGATGGGGCTTTGGCTTACCGATAGCAGAGTTGCATCTGGTTTTGCCATGATGAGCGCTCCACTTGCGGCGCCAGTCGAACTTCATAATGCGATTACATATTCATTTGATAACGGTGCTATCGGCGTTGTTGCTGGCGGATCATCACATGTAAAGGCCCACCGTAACGTGCACGCACTAGAATTGCGAGCAATTGGTGATCGCGGACAACTATTAGTTGATATTGAACGTGCCACAGTCTGGTTCTATGACGGTAACGAAAATATTGAACTTTCACTCGACGAAAAAGCAGGTACCTATAACTGTGATGGTCCAATCGCGGCAATTATTAAAGCGGCCAAAGGTGAAAGTTTTATTAATCAATCCCCGGGCCACTTAGGTGCTCGAACTGTGGAAGCGCTAGATATTGCCTATCGCAGTGCAGCAAGTGGAACGTTAGAACATCGAAAAACGTATCAGAAAGGTACTTCATGACCCTGAATCCAGCATCCAAGGCTCGTTTAATTCCATCTCGACGCCCGCAAAAAAGTGTAAAAGTTGGCTTAGTCGCTGGTGGGTTAGGTACGTATTGGCCGCAATTTCCGCACCTTTTGCCACAGTTACAGGACTCGGCTCGCTATGTCTCAGAGCAGTTAGCAACAATGGATGTCGAGTTAGTAGATGTTGGATTTATCTCTGATGCACAAGAAGGTGCGGCGGCGGCAGAAAAGTTACGAGCTGCCGGGTGTGACTTAATTGTTATGTTTCTAACAACATATATGACATCGTCCATGATTATTCCAATTGCACAGCGCGCGAAAGCACCAGTGCTACTAATTAATTTACAACCAACCGAACAGATGGATCACGCTAATTTTGATACTGGTGCTTGGCTGGCTTATTGCGGTGCATGTCCGCTACCTGAAATGGCAAATGCCTTTGAGCGCGCTGGTGTTCCGTTTAGATCTGTCTCTGGCTTTCTTCGGGAAGAGCGGGCTTGGAAGAAAATTCATTCCTGGATTCAAGCAGCCTCAGTCAAGAGCATGTTGGAAAATTCGCGTCACGGAATTATGGGTCATCTCTATCCAGGAATGCTTGATGTCTCAACAGATATGACAATGGTGACTACTCATTTTGGCGGTCACATGGAGGTACTTGAATTCGATGATCTTCGAGTTCGAGTAGATAAAGTCTCTGAGAAAGAAGTTGATGCAGTACTGGAAGAGGCGCGGGCAATCTTTGAAGTCGATAAGACGGTAGTCGAAGAAGATTTTCGTTGGGCTGGAAAAGTGGCAGTTGGATTAAGACAACTCGTTGATGATTTCGATATCAATAGTTTGGCTTACTACCACCGCGGATTAGAGGGAGAAATTCATGAACGCCTCGGTGCGGGAATGATTTTAGGATGTTCACTTCTTACCGCAGAGGGCATTCCAGCAGTTGGTGAATACGAATTACGTACATCAATTGGAATGTTGATGTTAGACCGAATGGGCGCCGGTGGATCTTTCACTGAATTCCAAGCGCTCAATTTTAATCAAGGGGTAGTCGAGATGGGCCACGATGGGCCAGCACACCTATCTATTAGCAACGGCAAACCAGTCTTGCGTGGCCTGGGCGTCTTTCATGGCAAGCGCGGTTACGGCGTCTCGGTTGAATTCGATGTTACTCATGGCCCAGTTACCGTCTTTGGTGTAACCCAACGTAAAAACGGTAACTTCCAATTTGTGGCATCAGAGGGACGAGTCGTCGATGGACCCCGACTGCGGATCGGCAATACAACCTCATTAATTGACTTCGGGGTAAACCCGGGGCAATGGTGTGACGATTGGTCGGCCACCGGAGTGCCTCATCACTGGGCGCTGGGCACCGGCCATCGGATCGCCGAGTTGCGTGCAATCGCCGAGCTACTCGAGATCGAAATAGTGGTCATTTAGCCCGCACCGGGAATAATTCAGCGCACCCCCTCGTTCTACTCCTTGGAAACCTGAGTCGACTCGACTCAATCTTTTGAGTAAGATGGACTCAGGTTTAACCGCCTCGACCTCATAGCGAGCTCGAGTGGATATCTGAGCATAAGAAGGAGAAAGAACATGGCTAGAGCAGTCGGAATCGACCTCGGAACTACAAATAGCTGCGTAAGCGTCCTCGAAGGTGGAGAGCCAACGGTTATTGCAAATGCGGAAGGCGCTCGCACGACCCCGTCGATCGTCGCCTTCGCCAAAAACGGCGAGGTTCTCGTCGGTGAAGTAGCAAAGCGTCAGGCAGTTACAAATGTCGAGCGCACTATTCGTTCCGTCAAGCGCCACATGGGTACTGACTGGACCATTGATATTGATGGCAAGAAGTACACACCGCAAGAAATCTCTGCTCGTATTTTGCAGAAACTCAAGCGCGATGCCGAGGCATATCTTGGTGAGACTGTTACTGATGCAGTCATCACAGTCCCTGCATATTTCTCTGATGCAGAGCGTCAAGCAACAAAAGAAGCTGGCGAAATTGCTGGCCTTAACGTACTTCGCATTATTAATGAGCCAACAGCTGCCGCACTTGCATACGGTCTTGATAAGGCCGATCAAGAGCAGACCATTCTTGTCTTTGACTTAGGTGGTGGAACATTTGACGTTTCACTTCTTGAAATTGGAGATGGTGTTGTTGAAGTTAAAGCAACCGCCGGTGACAATCATCTTGGTGGAGACGATTGGGATCAAGCTCTTGTTGATCACCTCGTTCAAACATTCGGATCAAAAAACGGAATCGATCTTACAAAAGATAAGATGGCGATGCAGCGTATTCGTGAAGCAGCAGAGAAGGCAAAGATTGAACTCTCATCTTCACAGCAAGCTGCGGTAAATCTTCCTTACATCACAGTTGATGCAGAGAAGAACCCACTCTTCTTAGATGAAACAATCACGCGCGCACAATTCCAACAACTCTCAGCAAAGTTACTTGAGCGCTGCAAGAAGCCTTTCCAGCAAGTACTTAAAGATTCTGGAATTCCACTTGCAAATATCAAGAGCGTTGTACTTGTTGGTGGATCAACTCGTATGCCAGCAGTGGTCGATCTTGTTCGCGATCTTACTGGCGGAAAAGAACCTAACAAGGGCGTAAACCCTGATGAGGTTGTTGCAGTTGGTGCATCACTACAAGCCGGCGTACTTAAGGGTGAAGTAAAAGATGTTCTCCTTCTCGATGTCACACCACTAACTCTTGGAATTGAAACCAAGGGTGGAGTGATGACTCGCATGATCGAGCGCAACACAACTATCCCTACCAAGCGCAGTGAAATCTTTACAACAGCTGATGACAATCAGCCAGCGGTACAGATTCAGGTGTATCAGGGCGAGCGAGAAATGGCTGCCTACAACAAGAAGCTAGGCATGTTTGAGCTCACCGGTATCGCACCAGCACCACGCGGAATTCCGCAGGTAGAGGTAACTTTTGATATCGATGCCAATGGAATCGTTCATGTATCTGCAAAAGATCTAGCAACCGGAAAAGAGCAGAGCGTCACAATCAGTGGTGGCTCAGCACTTTCTAAAGATGAGATCGATCGCATGATGGCAGATGCCGAATCACACGCTGAGGAAGATAAACAGCGTAAGGAAGAGGCAGAGATTCGCAACACTGGTGACTCACTTGTCTATCAGACCGAGAAGTTCTTAACTGATAATGCAGATAAGTTCACCGAAGGTGAAGCCCTCGAGAAGAAGACTGAACTCGATGCAGCAATGACAGATCTCACGATCTCACTCGGCGGTGCAAACTTTGAAGCAATCAAGACCAACACTGAGAAAGTTTCAACACTTTCCCAGGCGCTCGGGACTCTGATGTATGCAGCAGCAGGTGCACAAGCATCAGCGGAAGCAGCAGATGACGGCGTCGAAGATGCAGAAGTAATCGACGAGGCTGTTCAAGAAGAGACGAAATAATCGTCGATGACTACCGAAAACGATTTACCGCAAGAAGTTCTTGTTGATGTTGCATCGGGTCATGAAAGTGACCCGGTTGCAGCACTGACTGCAGACCTACAACGTTTGCAGGCAGAGTATGCAAATTATAAGAAGCGAGTAGAGCGTGATCGCTCACTTGCACACGAAATGGCGGTCAGCTCAGTTCTGATCGAGATGCTACCTGTGCTCGATGATATTTTGCGCGCCGAATCACACGGTGAACTCACCGGTGGATTTAAAGCGATTGCAGAGCAACTCACCGGGCTCACTGAACGTATTGGTCTTGTTACATACGGCGTAGCTGGTGACCCATTTGATCCGCAGATTCACGAAGCGTTATTACATGACACCTCAGCAGATGTTGCTGTGTCGACTGCTACAAAAATTTTGCAGCCCGGATATAAATATAAAGAACGTATTCTTCGCCCTGCCCGCGTTGGTGTTACTGATCCAGAAGAAAGTGTTACTACCGAAGAAGTTTCTGCGGAGTAACTAATGGCGGCCAAGGATCTCTACGAGAAAGACTTCTACGCAATCCTTGGGGTTGATAAAAAAGCTACCCCAGATGTAATTAAGAAGAAATATCGTGCCCTGGCAAGGGAATTGCACCCAGATAAGACAAAGGGCGATGACGCACTTGAAGAGAAATTCAAGGCAGTCTCTGAGGCCTATGACATTCTCTCCGATTCAAAGAAGCGCGCTGAGTATGACGATGCGCGTTCTCAATTTGAACGAGGCGGATTTCGGGGGCCAACATCTGGTGGCCAACAAGGTGGTGACTTCTCAGATATTTTTGGCGGCGGATCATCGCAAGATATCTTTGCCAATTTATTTGGCGGCGGCGTAAGACGAGGTCCGCGTAAGGGTCAAGACTTACAGACAGAGGCAACTCTGTCATTTAAAGAGGCAAGTTTTGGAACAACACTAGAACTTAAACTCTCACTCGATGGTGGCAAACCACAAAATATTTCAGCCCGCGTTCCGGCTGGAGTAAATGACGGCGCAAAGATTCGGGTAAAAGGAAAAGGTGCACCAGGTGAGGCTGGCCCGGGTGATCTCTTTATTTTGCTGCACGTGAAAGAGCATCCAATATTTTCCCGAAAAGGCGAGAACATTCTGCTGACACTTCCAGTAACTTTTGTAGAAGCAACACTCGGCGCTGATATAAAAGTACCAACACTCGATGGCGAAGAGGTAACAGTTCGTCTCTCTCCTGGCACACCTAACGGTCGCACCTTGCGCGTTAAAGGACGAGGGATCAAAAAAGGCACAACCGTAGGTGATTTATTAGCGACCATCGAAGTTCAAGTTCCACAAAAAATTGAAGGGCAAGCAGCCGAAGCACTTAAATCTTTCGCAGCAGCAACCCAAGAACACGATGTGCGAAGTGAATTTAAAACAAAGGCACTATCGTGAGTAAAGAACCAGTTGGCGATCAACAAGAAATTGATGACAGCGCCGGACTTTATGTAATCTCGGTAGCGGCGCAATTATCTGGGCTGCACCCACAAACACTGCGCCAATACGATCGAGTCGGACTGGTCTCACCATCTCGTACCATTGGTCGAAACCGTAGATATTCACTGCGCGATATTGCATCGCTTCGAACAATTCAACGGCTGATCGGTGAGGGAATTAACCACGCTGGAATTAAGAGAATCATTGAACTCGAATCTGCAATGGCAAATATGGCAATTGAGGTCGCAAAACTTCGAATCGAAGTCGATGCGTTATTGCTTAATAATCCACCAACTTCACTGGAAATACGGAAGAAATCACATGTAATTATTTATGGTCAAGAAAAATAAAGGATAAGGTCTGCCCATGAGCGCACGCGATAAATTAAAAGCAGAGATCGTTAATAAGGCAGTTGTACACGGCAGGGTAATTTTATCTTCCGGTAAAGAAGCTGATTATTACGTTGATCTACGTCGTGTGACCCTTGATCATGTTGCCGCCCCGCTTGTCGGACAAGTAATGCTCGACCTCACCAAAGATTTAGATTTCGAAGCAGTAGGTGGACTCACACTTGGCGCCGACCCAGTTGCAACCGCGATGATGCATGTCGCAGCAGCGCAAGGTCGCTCACTCGATTCATTCGTTGTTCGTAAAGCCGAAAAAGCACATGGCCTACAACGTCGTATCGAAGGCCCGGATGTAAAAGGAAAGCGCGTGTTGGCCGTTGAAGATACATCGACCACAGGCGGATCAGTTTTAACTGCCGTGGAAGCGCTGATTGAGGCTGGTGCAATAGTTGTTGGCGTTGCAGTAATTGTGGAACGTGGCGCAGAACCTAAAGTGACGGAAGCAGGGTATGAATATCGCGCTGCCTACTCGTTAGCAGATCTAGAACTTTAGAAATTAAGACCGCTCAACATTAAGACAAGTGACGCTTGGTGCGCCACTCACGAATAACTTCAAGAATTACTGGCATGACACTTACTAAGATAATTAGCCCAATAATTGGTAGCAGATATTTATCTACTGAACCTTTCACGGATTCACCAAGTGAGTAACCGATTAAGACCACACCATCGACCCAGATGATTGCACCAATTGCATTCCAAATAAAGAAAGTTTTTGCCGAGATATTAAGTACACCGCACATCGGATTGATGAGTGTGCGCACAAATGGGATGAAGCGCGCCAAAATAATCGCCTTACCGGTGCCATATTTCTTCAACCATTTTTCGGTGGCTTGCACGCGGGCCTGATTAAAGAAGTGACCGTCGGGGCGATCAAAGAGTTTGCGGCCGTATTTGTGGCCAATGAAGTGCCCGGTCTGCGATCCAGCAATTGCACAGATAGGTCCAAGCGTTAAAAGTCCGACCAACGGTAGCTGCACTCCACCGAGTGCTGCACTTGCAGCCCCTGATGCACCAAGACCGGCAACAAATAAGAGTGAATCACCCGGAAGAATGACTCCAACAAGTAAACCTGTCTCAATAAATAGAATCGCCAAAATTCCTATAAATCCAAAAGTTGAGATGAGAGTCTCGGGATGTAGCGAATTAATTAACGAATTCATAAAGTGAGGATAGGGTACGCGCCATGTCTTTACTCCCGAGTCAGCGCGCACATTTTAAGCCAGCGCGTAATTGGATGAATGATCCCAATGGACTTATTTACTTTGATGGCCTTTATCACCTTTTCTTCCAATACAACCCAGAGGATGATCAGTGGGGCAACATGTCATGGGGCCATGCAACATCGACTGACCTGATTACCTGGCAAGAATTACCGGTCGCGATTTCATATACACCAACACATGGAATTTTCTCTGGTAGCGCTGTCGTTGATTATTTTGGTACCAGTGGCTTTGGCCGCGGTGCGATGGTGGCAATCTTTACCGATCATAAACATGATGGTTCACATCAATCGCAATCACTTGCATATAGCGTTGATGAGGGCGCAACCTGGACCCGGTATGAAGCCAATCCAGTTTTAGATTTATCGATGAAAGAATTTCGCGATCCTAAAGTCTCGTGGAACTTAGTCAATGATGCATGGGTAATGAGCGTTGTAAAACCAGAAGAACACACAGTCTGCTTCTATCAATCAGATGATTTAAAGAAATGGGAACTACTGAGTGAATTCACCAATAAAAACGGGATCGATGGCCCTTGGGAATGTCCCGATTTGTTTCCGCTAGCAATAGATGGTGATTCTAAGAAAACTAAGTGGATTTTATTTGTCTCAGTAAACCCAGGTGGTGTTACTGGTGGATCTGGCACCCAATATTTTATTGGTGACTGGAACGGAAAAGAATTTATCGCAGATGATCGAGATCTTCGTTGGTTAGACTATGGACGAGATAATTATGCTGGCGTTACTTTTAATAACGCACCTGATAGTCGTCGAATTTATATTGGGTGGATGAATAATTGGGATTACGCAAGAACACTGCCAGCAAATCCATCTCGCGGGATGATGACAGTTGCCCGCAAACTTTCATTAGCAATTATGGATAATCAAATTACGCTTCTACAAAATCCAGTTGCAGATTTTTCATCCGATGAAGTGAAAGATTTTAAATTTACAATCGAGCCAAGTGCGAGTAAATCAGGAATCCGTTGCGTGCGCACCGATGGAAGTTTTGTTGAGGTTGGATATGACGCTGACGAGAAATTTATTTATATTGATCGCAGCAAGATTTGGTTTGACGTTGCCTCTTCACATATTCACAAAACCCACCTTGACCTACAAGGAAAACCCGTTGAGATCCGAGTGATCCTTGGCACTAGCTCGATTGAGATTTTTGTAGATCGTGGGCAGATTGCCCTCACGAATCTGCTGCTGCCAGGAGAGTTACCAGTGGTGATTACCCCATTCACAACCAATTGAGGGTAAAAAAACTGTAAAAAACTGTAAAAAACGCTGAAAAATTTAATTGATTTGTTATGACCCAAAACCCCCATACCTGACGGCAGTCAAGTAATTTTTGCCCACCCCCGGAGTGAGATACAGCTGTTCTCGCTCCACCCCCTTGAAGATCCTTAAAAGGATAAAACATGAAGAAGTTTTCAATCGCTTCATTCGCAGTTGTTGCTCTTACAGCAACCTGACTCCGCCCGGCCTCTTTCTGCTGCACGGGATGGTCACCTCCGGAATCACCCTGCCGCCAGCGACCACAGTCTGGATCCGAGGCTAGCGCCCTTGCGAAATTAGCGTAATAAATAGGTATACACCTACAATTTCGCACAGTTCGCGCCCACGTCAGGTGGGCCACAAATCTCCAATGGAGGAGAACAGATGCGCTTTAACGCCGCTGGTACAGGCCAAGCAATTGAAGTAATCGGCAAAGAACTCAACATCACATATGTAGTTCTAGCAATCTCACTGGCAGCCCTTGCAATCGCATGGGTGCTTCGCAGCCAAGTCTTGGCCGCAAGTGAAGGAACAGCCAAGATGCAAGAGATCGCCGAAGCGGTACAAGAAGGTGCAGCGGCATATCTCAAGCGCCAGTTCACCACCTTGTCTTACTTTGTTGCAATCGTTTTCTTTCTACTTTTCGCACTCCCAGCAGAGACGCTCTCGATCAAAATTGGTCGCTCGCTCTTTTTCTTAATGGGCGCAGCATTCTCAGCACTCGTTGGATATAACGGCATGTGGCTGGCAGTTCGCGCAAATGTGCGCGTTGCTGAAGCTGCTCGTCAAGGAAGTGCAACTCAGGCAGTCACCATCGCGTTTCGCACAGGCGGCGTCGTTGGTATGACAACAGTTGGTCTCGGATTAATCGGTGCCGCCGGTGCGGTCTTAATCTTCCGCGCAGATGCTCCAACAGTTCTGGAAGGTTTCGGATTCGGCGCTGCCATGCTCGCGATGTTTATGCGCGTTGGCGGCGGAATCTTTACCAAGGCAGCAGATGTCGGAGCTGACCTCGTCGGTAAAGTTGAGAAAAATATTCCAGAAGATGATCCACGCAACCCTGCCACAATCGCAGATAACGTCGGCGATAACGTCGGTGACTGCGCCGGTATGGCAGCAGATCTCTTTGAATCATATGCAGTCACACTTGTTGCAGCACTCATTCTCGGCAAGGCTGCCTTCGGTGTCGAAGGTCTTGTCTACCCACTGATCGTTCCAGCAATTGGAATCGTGACCGCGGTTATTGGAATCTTCTTAACCAAGATGCGCAGCACAGATAAGTCAGCAATGACAGCTATCAACCGCTCATTCTTCTTATCTGCAATGATCTCTGCAGTTCTTGTTGGCCTTGCAACATTTACATACTTGCCAGCAACACTTACAGGTCTTATTGCACCTAACCAAGAAATTCTTGCTGAAGCAGGCGATATCAATCCTCGCGTTCTTACATTCGGCGCAGTACTTATTGGTATCGCGCTCGCTGCTTCGATTCAACTTCTCACCGGATTCTTTACCGAAGTTGGTAAGCGTCCAGTAAACGATGTTGCCGCTTCATCACAGACAGGTGCTGCAACGGTTCTATTAGCTGGTATTTCAATTGGTTTTGAATCAGCTGTCTACTCAGCAATCTTGATCGCATCTGCCGTATTCGGAGCATTCTTGCTCGGTGGCGGATCAATCGTCTTGTCACTCTTCGCAATCGCAATCGCGGGTACTGGTTTGCTAACAACAGTAGGTGTAATTGTTGCGATGGATACATTTGGTCCGATCTCAGATAACGCACAAGGTATTGCTGAAATGTCAGGCGACGTTAAGGGCGAAGGCGCAAAGATTCTTACTAGCCTTGATGCTGTCGGAAATACCACAAAGGCAATCACCAAGGGAATCGCAATCGCAACTGCAGTACTTGCAGCCACTGCGCTCTTCGGTGCATTTACCGATGCAATTAAGCTCGCCGTTGTTGACGCTGTTGGAAAGGGAGTAGAAGTTGCTCCACAATTCGAAGGCGTGCTCGATGTTGCAGATCCTCGCAACTTGGTCGGCTTGATTATTGGCGCAGCAGTTGTCTTCTTGTTCTCAGG
>Ga0209702_10001607_pt1 | contig 42520 bp, 41 predicted proteins | sample FRY01_FD_187210 | JGI IMG/M metagenome (GOLD analysis project Ga0209702, IMG submission 187210) | Freshwater microbial communities from Lake Fryxell liftoff mats and glacier meltwater in Antarctica - FRY-01 (SPAdes) (version 2) | ecosystem: Environmental > Aquatic > Freshwater > Ice > Glacier...
GGGTTGATTTGGCGGTCATCGCAGTTGATTTGGCGGTCATCGCAGTTGATTTGGCGGTCATCGCAGTTGATTTGGCGGTCATCGCAGTTCATTTGGTGGTCATCGCACATCATTTGGCGGTCATCGCAATTCATTTGGGCATTGGCCATGGGGTCTGTTCAATAAACGGTGTCAGTCTTGCATGATGGAGCACGGATTGGAGTGATTGGCCGGATGAATACTGATTCTTTCGCTAGGCTCTGGTACTGATTGATGAAGTACGAATGACGATTTTAGATTTTTACGGATGCTTTGGGAAGGAATGCAGATTGGTCTTAGGTGTTAATTTTTATTTCGTCACACAATCATCCATAAACCATCCCTAAAACCTGCGGTTTGGTCACTTTTTTATTTTTTGCTTAGGGCAAATGCTTATTCCGTCAATTTAGTTCTCCAATTCTGAACTCATCGAAGAATTTCAAGACAAACTCATTCGGTGGGTGAGAACGATAGGGTCTGATCTTGTTTCACTTTCATACAAGGCGGAGAAGAAATAAGGGGGTGGGGGGAGATTGAATTGCTGATGGTTTGTCTCGTCCTAAAAAAGGTTGACTCTTTTTTTGCCCCGTTTGTCACTCCGAGTGTGCGAGAAACGAAGTTCAGCGCAGCTACGTCTCTCATATCTGACATCTAAAATCTCACTACTAACCGACATCATTATTAATTTCTGATTGATAAATGCGGTGTTATTTTGGTAGCGGAATTACGAAGCAAAGACCTGACAGGTTTTGAAAACCTCCGAGGTCTAGTCAAGTCCGAAGCCTTTGAAGCAAGACCTAACAGGTTTTTTTGAAACCTTATATGTTTGATTTTTAGATCAGAAGCTAAAAATCTAGATAGCGCGCCTTTATCTAACGCATGCTTGCTATCTTAGACTATGGCTGCAAGTGAGCGAATAAGAAATTGGATAAAACTGGTGGTGTTACTTGCCATTTTCGGCAATTTGTTACTTTGGCTGAGTCATCGCCTCGCTCACGTAAGTTTGTAACTTGTGGCCAACCAAAACCAACCCCATGAAAACCACCATCACCCTTTTCATCCTCGCCATCTCCCTCGGTCTTGCTTCGTGCAAGAAAGACTGCTTTGACCAGGCTTTGTATGATTCGCACCACGGTCAGATATGCACAGCAGATTGCCCTGGTGTAACGGGCTGCGATGGCAAATTTTATTGCAACGAATGTGTGGCCAACAGTGAGGGCATTGCGGTTGAGTAACTAGTTGGCATACTGAACCACCGAACGCTGCCTAAGGCAGAAAGAACACTTCGCTTGGTGGTGGCTTATTGTTTAAACCTTCTGTTTATTCTCTGTCAATTGGTGCTTTAATAAAATAGAAGGTGTCGCCCCGCCTTAGGCGGGCTAAAAAAGGATTTTGTCAACACATTGGCTACCATACTACCATACTCGCGCCCCGCTGGGGCTTCCATTAGTAGCTGGTTAGCTCCATAGGAGCGCAAGTATGGTAGCAACAAAAGGTATTGGTTTCAGAAAAGCCCTGTAAGGGCGAAACAATCAATCGAAGAAATCAAACAGATAGTTCTCGTCAAACGAGACATCGAATTTTTGAAGAAGCTCCTGGTATTCCTCTTGGAAACTTCTCTTGGCATGATGCTTTTCCTGATTGATAATGTATTTGATAACCTCATCTCGTTGCGAACGAGAATAAGAAAAAGCACCATAGCCATCTTGCCATTGAAAACGTCCCCTGAAAAAACCGTTGTCATTGATCCATTTGGATGAATTTGCTTTCAAATCCCGCATCACTTCAGAGATATTCACAGTAATGGGAAGCTCAAAGAAAACGTGTACATGATCTGTCCATCCGTTAATTGCCAAGGAGTGAACTCCTTGATTCTTTAGGATTCCATGCATGTAAGCAAAGAGCCTTGACCCGATTTCGGCAGAAAGTACATTCTCGCGCCCTTTGAACGCAAAAACACAATGGATATTGACTTGAGAATACGTGTTGGCCATAACACGAATTTATGATTTTGATGGATAAAATGTATCGCCCATTTCTCGATGGCGCTCTTGTTAACCCACAATATTTCGGGTAGATTGTGGTCAGCTGGTAGGAGAGACCTAACAGGTTTCAAAAACAGGAGTGTCCGAAATGCGAGATTCATTAACGAATAGGTCATATTTGTTGTCTCGCTCCGCCTGAGGCGGAGCTGATGGGTCTTGGCGGTCGTATTTCTGCCATAATGCCGTTCCTACGGAACTCAAAAGTCCCACCGGGATGATATAACATAAGCATGGGTGTAGCCAATGCGTCATGGGTGTAGTGTATAAACCAATAACAAACCCCCGACCTTCCGACTGAGGCGGAGGGAAATCCGCAAGACCCTTCCTTCGTCAGGGTGACAGACGGATAGGATCGTAGCTACCAAATCAGCGTTTATCCGTTCCATCTGTTTAATCTGTGTTCCATCACGAAGCATCCGTCCATTTGCTAATCAGCTAATAGCCAATAACCAATAACCCAATAACCAATACCCCAATAACCGATAGTCTATTTAGAATCATTCTAAATTATATTCCTGTCATTATTCATCATAACCCCTATTGCCTTTCTGTTAAATTTGCCGCGATTTTAAGGACGACAATCCGAAGTAAATATGTCAAAAGACATCAAGATCAAAAAAGGCCTGAACATCCCCTTGAAAGGAGAGGCCGATAAGGTTTTAGGAACTGCAGAAAGGTCTAGTGCCTTTGTGGTCAAACCAACCGACTTTAAGAATTTCACACCAAAACTTCTTGTGAAAGAAGGACAGGAGGTGCTTGCAGGTTCGCCCTTGTTCTTCAATAAGGAATATCCAGACGTGAAGGTCGGATCGCCAGTGAGCGGAGAAGTGGTGGAGGTGACACGCGGTGCCAAGCGTAAGATTCTTGGCATCAAGATTCTTGCTGACAAGGAAACGCGTTATGCAGCGTTCGCTCCAGCCAATGCAGCATCGATGAGCGGTGAAGACGTGAAGAAGCGTTTGCTTGACCAATGCCTTTGGGCATACATCAAAAGACGACCTTACGGAACCGTTGCCCGACCAGAAGATAAGCCCTTGGCCATCTATGTATCTGCATTTGATTCGGCACCGTTGGCGGGTGATTACGATTACATTCTACACGGCAAGGAGAAAGAATTTCAAGCCGGATTGGACGTTTTGAAGCAATTGACAGACGGTAAGGTTCATTTGAACCTCCACCGCGAATTGAACACCGATGCGGTTTTTAAAGATGCCAAAGGAGTTCAGATAAACTGGGTAAGAGGTCCACATCCAGCAGGAAACGTAGGTGTGCAGATTCATCATATTAAACCTTTGAATAAAGGTGAGGTTGTGTTTACCGTAGCTGCCCAAGACGTTGCGCTTATCGGAAGTGCATTCCTAACAGGAAAATACGATGCTTCGCGATTGGTTGGCGTTGGTGGTTCTTCTGTAAAGTCGCCAAAGTATTTCAAAACCATTCAAGGAGCTGCGGTTTCAACATTGCTTAATGGTAATGTTGATGGAGACAACAACCGCATTATTAGCGGAAACGTACTTACAGGAACGAAAGTTGCCGCTGACGGATACCTCGGTTTCTTCAGTAAGGAATTGAATGTGATTCCAGAAGGCGACCAAGCCAAATTCTTCATTACCGAAGGTTGGGCTGGTGCTGGATTAGGAAAGTTCTCTGCTTCAAGAAGTTATTTCTCTTGGTTGATGCCAAGTAAAAAATATGAGCTTGATACCAACACAAACGGAGAAAAGCGGGCGTTTGTAGTGACCGGACAATACGAAAGTGTATTCCCTATGGACATATACCCACAGCACCTGGTAAAGGCTATTATGATTGGCGATATAGAATCGATGGAAAACCTTGGTATCTACGAAGTGGATGATGAAGATTTTGCATTGTGTGAGTATGTCTGTACTTCCAAAACCCCTGTTCAGCAGGTGGTGAGAGAAGGATTGGAGCTCATTGAAAAAGAATGTGGTTAAACGATAAGGCACAATGAAGTTTTTGCATACAGCCTTCCAGAACATGAAGCATCCTTTCGAAAAAGGGGGCAAGTTCGAGAAGTACAATAAGGTTCTAACCGCTATTGATGCGTTAGAGACCTTTGCTTTTACTCCAGACGAAGTAACACACTCTGGATCACACATCCGCGATGGTATTGACCTGAAGCGAACCATGTCTGTGGTAATAACAGCAATGATTCCTTGCTTGCTTTTTGGGATGTATAACGCTGGTTATCAACACTTTTTGCAATTGGGGGTTGATGCTTCTTTTTGGGAAATGTTCCAAATTGGATTGATAAAAGTGCTTCCGCTTGTGGTTGTGTCCTATGGCGTTGGACTTGGAATAGAGTTCGCCTTTGCCATGTATAAAGGTCATTCGGTTGAAGAAGGCTACTTGGTAACAGGAATGCTTATTCCATTAATCGTTCCTGTTGATATTCCATTGTGGATGTTGGCTGTATCTGTGGCTTTTGCGGTTGTGTTTGGTAAGGAGGTTTTTGGTGGAACCGGGATGAACATTTTTAACGTAGCCCTCACTGCAAGAGCATTTCTATTCTTTGCTTATCCAACATACATGTCTGGAGATAAGATATGGGTACATGAAGGAATGACCAACGATGCCATTTCAGGTGCCACCATCCTAGGTGATGTTGCAGCTATGAAAGACGGATTGGTTAAATCTGCTGATGGAATCATTCAATTTACTGGAGCAAATTTCTCGGTGTCAGATATGTTCTTCGGGTTTATTCCTGGTTCAGTTGGCGAAACATCAACCTTAGCTATTCTTATTGGAGCAGGTATTCTGCTTCTAACAGGTATTGGAAGCTGGAGAATCATGCTTTCAGCCGTTCTTGGTGCAGCAACAATGGGATTAATTTTCAACGCATTCGGATCCAACGGATTGATGCAACTTCCATTCTGGCAGCACATGATCGTAGGTGGTTTTGCCTTCGGAGTTGTGTTTATGGCTACCGATCCTGTAACAGCCTCACAAACGAACAAAGGAAAATGGATTTACGGATTCCTGATTGGCTTAATGGCCATCATGATTCGTGTGTTCAACCCAGCATATCCAGAAGGAATCATGTTGGCAATACTCTTCATGAATGTGATGGCACCACTCATCGACCATTATGTGGTTGAAGGCAACATCAAGAAAAGAATGAATAGGGCAACTGTGAAAACAGCAGTTGTAAATTAAAAATTAGGAATTAATAATTAAGAATGTCGAAGCAATGGCTTGGTATTCTACTCGTAAAGCAAATGTCAAGCAACCCAATTCATAATTCATCATTTTTAATTCATAATTGAATACAATGGCGGTTGATGTAAATAGCAATAAGTACACATTTATCTTCGCAACGGTGATGGTAATTGTAGTCGCAACGCTTTTGGCACTCGCTTCTGAAAGCCTGAAGCCTATGCAAAATGCGAATGTGGCCAACGAGAAACGTCAAAACATTCTGAGCAGTATCGGCATTAGTGTGGATGCTGCCGATGCGGAAGTAGCTTACAAAGAGAATCTAGTTGAAGCGTTAGTGCTTGATGCCAACGGTCAAGTGCTTGAAAGCCCTGAGTTTGGGGCTTTTGATATTGACGTATTGAAGGATTACAAAGCAGGTCTTTCTGGAATCTACAAGGCCAATGCAAACGACATGGAAGCCATGAAGGCTGCATTGCTTTCTTGGGGCGATGGTGGTGTTAACTATCCCTTGTTTATCCTAAAGAAAGGAGTCGAGAACGTTTATGTTGTGCCAATGGTAGGAACCGGCCTTTGGGGTCCAGTTTGGGGATATGTTACAGTTGCTGATGACGGTAAAACGGTTGTTGGAGCCGTGTTTGACCACAAGTCTGAAACACCAGGTTTGGGTGCAGAGATAAACCAAGCATCTTTTCAAAAGCCATTTGAAGGGAAGACCATTTTTGATGAAAGCGGAGAATTCACAGGGATAAAGGTTATGAAAGGTGGAGCCAAAGGTTCAGAACATGCAGTTGATGCCATTTCGGGAGGAACCATAACCAGTAATGGAGTGACGGAAATGATTGTTCGTACGTTGAAAATATACGAGCCCTATTTTCGCAAATTACAGGCTGCATCATCATCATCTGAATTGGTGGAAATGCCAGTTGATTCCATCACAACGTCCTCGGACTCGTTGAATATTGAAGAAGTAGTTGATAGCCTAGAACTATCCGTAGAATAACCTGTTTAAACGAAGTAACACTTATCATGAGTGAAGTAGCAGAAGCAGAAAAAGTAAAAGCGCCAAAAGAGCCGTTGTTCTCAAAAAAGAACAAGGCACTTATATCCAATCCGTTAGATGATGACAACCCAATTACGGTTCAGGTTCTCGGAATCTGTTCAGCATTGGCCATCACCGTTCAGGTAAAACAGGCGTTTGTAATGACGATGTCGGTAATGTTCGTGTTGGCAGCAGGAAACGTGATTGTTTCCTTGATGCGAAACTTGATTCCTAACCGTATCCGAATTATCGTGCAGTTAGTGATTGTGGCGGCTTTGGTAATCTTGGTTGACCAAGTGTTGAAAGCATACGTTTATGATGTGAGCAAGGCACTTTCCGTCTTTGTTGGTTTGATTATTACCAACTGTATCATCATGGGACGTTTGGAAGCATTTGCCCTAGCAAACAAGCCTTGGCCATCCTTCTTAGACGGAATTGGAAATGGTTTGGGTTATGGAATGATTCTAATTCTTGTTTCGGTTGTTAGAGAGATTCTTGGTTCAGGAAAGATTTGGGGTTTTCCATTGTTTGGACATAAAGTAGGAGCACTACTTTCTGATGGAACATTGGCCACCGATGCTTCTGGACTATATGCTCTTGGATACGTTGACAACGGTTTGATGATTCTGCCTCCCATGGCGTTAATCACAGTTGGCGCCTTCATTTGGATACAACGTGCGAGGAACACCAAACTCATCGAAGCTTAATTCCTTAAGGACAAACAGTCATGGAATACATAAACATATTTGTAAAAGCCATCTTTATTGAGAACATGATTTTCGCCTACTTCCTAGGCATGTGTTCTTATTTGGCGGTAAGTAAAACGGTCACGACAGGAGTTGGTCTTGGAGCTGCTGTCATCTTCGTTCTTGGAATTACCGTTCCTGTGAATTACTTAATGGAGAATTATGTGCTGAAAGAAGGTGCATTGTCTTGGTTGGGACCACAGTTTGCCACCATGGATCTTAGCTTTTTGAGTTTCATCATGTTTATCGCCATCATTGCCGCTTTGGTTCAATTGGTTGAGATGGCGGTTGAGAAATTTGCTCCAGCGTTGTATTCGTCACTGGGTATCTTCTTGCCATTAATTGCTGTAAACTGCTCCATCTTAGGTGGTGCGCTCTTCATGCAAGAGCGTCAGTACTCAAACATTGGCGAAGCAACGGTTTTCGGACTTGGGTCTGGAGTTGGTTGGTTCTTGGCAATTGTTGCCATTGCGGCCATCCGCGAAAAAATTCGCTATTCAAGTGTTCCAAAACCACTGAGAGGTTTGGGCATCACATTTATTATTACAGGGCTAATGGGCGTTGCGTTCATGAGCTTTATGGGTATCGAACTTTAAAGAAGTAAACAGCTAACGAAATGGTTCTTCTAAGCACATCCACAATTGTCGTTGTCAGCGTAGTGGTATTCCTGATAGTGATTTTCCTATTGGTATCTCTTTTGCTTTTTGCGAAAGCCAAATTGGCTCCATCAGGCCCAGTAATGCTGACCATTAATGGCGAGAAACCAATGGAAGTTGAATCTGGCGGCACTATTCTTGGAACGCTCGGAAACAATAAAATTTTCCTTCCATCTGCTTGCGGTGGAGGTGGTACTTGCGCCATGTGCAAGTGTCAAGTATTTGAAGGTGGAGGTGAGATTCTTCCAACCGAATCCCCTTATTTCTCAAGAAAAGAGATTGCCGATAACTGGAGATTGGGTTGTCAGGTGAAGATTAAGCAGGATATGAAGATTGGTATTCCTGAAGAAATTTTCGGTATCAAGGAGTTTGAGGCAACCGTTGTTTCTAACTACAACGTAGCCACTTACATCAAGGAATTTGTAGTTGAGATTCCACAGGACATGCATTACGAAGCTGGTGGTTATATCCAGATTAAGATACCTGCATGTGTGGTTAAATTTTCAGATATGGACATTGCAGCTCATCCCAAGGATCATCCTGGAGAGCCTAATAAATTTGAGACAGATTGGAGCGAGGGACCATTTGGCATGCGCGGATTGGTGATGAAGAATGACGAAGAAGTTATTCGTGCTTATTCCATGGCATCTTACCCTGCCGAAGGACGAAACATTATGTTGAACGTTCGTGTTGCAGCACCACCTTTCGACAGAGCAAACAACAAGTGGGCTGATATCAATCCTGGCATTGCATCGTCTTACATTTTTAACCTGAAAGAAGGAGATAAGTGCATGATTTCTGGCCCTTATGGTGAATTCTTTATTAAGCCTGGTGATGCAGAGATGCTATATATCGGAGGTGGAGCTGGAATGGCACCTATGCGTTCGCACATCTATGAGTTGTTCCGAACATTAGAAACAGGTCGTAAGGTTTCTTATTGGTATGGAGGTCGTTCTAGAGCGGAGCTCTTTTACATCCACTATTTCAGAGATATTGAAAAACGCTTTCCAAACTTCAAGTTCTTCATGGTTCTTTCTGATGCGAAGCCAGAGGATAATTGGGTAATGAAGAAAGACATCAATGACCCTGAAGGAGACGGATTCGTAGGATTCGTTCACAATCAGGTAATTGAGCAATATCTGAGCAAGCACGATTCTCCAGAAGACATTGAGTTCTACTTCTGCGGACCACCAATGATGAACCAAGCCATACTGAAAATGTGTGATGATTGGGGGGTGCCGCCAGAGAACGTAGCATTTGATGACTTCGGTGGTTAATCTCAAAAATTAAAAATTAGAAAGCCTTGGTAGTAACATATCAAGGCTTTTTTGCGTCTAGGTGTGATTGTGATTTTGTTTCAATAACTTTGAGTAATGATAAAGTGGATTTCAATCATCATTCTGTCTGTTTTAAGCATGACCATTTCGGTTGAAGCTCAGGAAAAGAGTCTAGTTAAAACTGAAGTAACCACTTCAATTTTTCAATCCGATTCACTTATTGGACTAGCAAAATCGCTATTAGGCGTTCCCTATTGTTACGGAGGCATTACACCCGCAGGATTTGATTGCAGCGGCTTCGTTAACTATGTATTTTCTAGTTTTGGATTCAGTATTCCACGTTCATCAGCTGATATGGCTGATTATGGAATAGAGATTCCATTGGACAGTTGTAGAAAAGGCGACATCATACTTTTTGCGGGTTCTAATGCCTTAAAACGACCTGTTGGTCACGCTGGAATCGTCATCAGCAACATGGATGAACCGTTGAAATTCATCCATAGCGCCACCAGCAACAAGCGTGGAATAATCATTACCGCCTTCGATGCGTTCGATTATTACAAGACCCGGTTTGTGAAGGTTATCCGGGTTTTTAATCCGTTGAATGACGGTTCTGACGAACCCTGAAAAATATATTTTCATTGTGGTGTTAAGAAATGTTAAAGAGATCAATTCTAGATATAATTTCGCGTTCGAATTTATACTCATAAACGAAAATGAAAAAATCAATTTTGCTTGTAGTTGCTGTTGTAGCTATTAGCTTGGTGGCTTGCACAAACGGAGCTACCGATGCGTCTTCTGAAGTTGACTCAACTACACTAGCGCCAGTTGAAACCATTGAAACGGAAGTCGTGGAAACGGCAGTCGTTGATACCACAGCAGTAGATACTGTTGTAGTAGCTCACTAAATCGGTTTAGACAAAACGAAGCCCTTCGATACATTGTATCGGAGGGCTTTCTGTTTTTTAACAAGTATGTTTACCTCGTAACCATGAATAGATGTCGTTCGTACGACATGGCAATCAGCTAGTTAGATTTGACCAATAAATTCCATTTATGATGAAAAAGGTTACGCAATTAACCGTTGCATAACTCCTAGTGGTTATTACCATTTTTTCAGGATGTGAAAAATACGACCGAGTAATAGATTCAACCGAAACATCGGCTTGCTCAGGAGATTTTCTAAGAAAGTATTTCGACCTTCAATGTCAGATTACCAAGGAAACGGAGGGGTTCTTTCCTCCACAGGCGGCACGCGCTTTTGCCTATGTGGCAATTGCTAGTTATGAGGCGGTAGTTCATGGAATTCCCAATGCCAAAAGTTTAGCTGGACAAATAGACGGACTAACTGCCAATGACCTCCCTTTGCCAGAGAATGAGAAAGCTTACAATTGGGCTATTGCTGCCAACGCGGCATCAGCCGAAATGATGCGTAAAATGTTTGACCTTAATCTTTCAGAACAGAATATGGTCAAAATTGACCAGATGGAGGAAGCCAATTACATTCAGATGTATGCTGATTACCCGTTACCAGTAGCAGAACGTTCGGTGGCTTTCGGCAAAGCAATTGCCGAAGCACTGTATCAGTATTCGCTTACCGATGGTGGGCATCAGTCGTATATGGACGCTTTTCAGCTACCGTTTGAGCCGCTCCTTGGAGAACATTGTTGGATTCCAACTGGTGCCACTCTCAATCCAATCAGTCCGTACTGGGGTCGGTGCAGGCCGTTTTTGGCGCAGAATGTAGCATTAACTCAACCACCGCCTCCACTTGCATTTTCTACAGACCCAAATTCAGATTTCTACGCAGCTGCAATGGAGGTTTTAACCCAAGTGAATAACAATACTGCTGAACAGGAAGAGATTGCTCGTTTTTGGGCAGATGATCCGTTTCAAACCTGTACCCCAGCTGGTCATACGTTCAATTTGCTTTCGCAGCTGTTGGAAGAAGATGATGCCACATTGGCAAAAACTGCAATGGGCTACGCTAAGTTAGGAATTGCTGAAAATGATGCATTCATCTCTTGTTGGAAGAGTAAATATGTTTTTGATTTAATTCGTCCAATCTCATATATCCGCCAAAATATTGATCCTAATTTTAATACGGTAATCGGAACGCCACCGTTCCCCGCTTATTCGTCTGGACATTCCTGCGAAATTGATGTGGGAGAAGTGGTCTTTACTGAATTATTTACCAATGGAGATGGCAAATACGAATTGTCCGATCGCACTGGGCTTCAGTTTGGTTTCGGAATCCGCCACTTCTCAAATTTTGCGGACATGTCGGCCGAATGTGCCAATTCACGGTTTTACGGTGGAATCCATTATCAGATGGATAATTTGGAAGGATTGGTTACAGGAAGAAAGATAGGTCACAACGTAATTGAACAGATAGAATGGCCAAAGGTAAACTAGAATTGTTACTGATCATTTTCGTGGTAGCCGCATTTGTAGCATGTGAAAATGAAGCAACAAAAGAAGTTGGAGAAGATCCCGTTCAATGGATGGCAGATTTGCATTGTGAAGCAGTTTCTCTCCGAAAAGCGCGTTTCGAATTGGCAGACAAAATGCGTTTCATTGAAGACACGCTGATACTGCCGAACACATCTGATAGCACCAAAGCAGTTCTTCAAACGCAGTTGAACGACTTGCAACCATACAAAGACAGTGTGGTTAATAGAAGTCTCGATCTTGCCAAGGTTATTAAGTTTAAATTGGATTCATTGATTGAACAAGAATTCATTGAAACGGCACAACGCAAAGCATTTGATGCTGAACTTGCAGCTGAATTGGAGAAAAGAGGCTGTAAATAATCACATGCGTGGTTTGGCTTAGTCCTTTACTTTTGGAGTGATGAAAAATGTTTGGATTATTGCCGCAATGCTGCTTTTTGCCGCTTGTTCAACTGGTGTAAGGAAAGAGGCCACGGGCTTCACGCAGGGAACAAGTTACTCTGTCATTTATTACAACAACGGAACAGATTTACAGTACCAGATTGATAGTCTCTTGCTGGCATTTGACCGTGTTTTATCAACCTACCAAGAAACTAGTTACATCAGCAAGTGGAATAGGAATGAGCATATTCCGTTAGAGCAACCGCAGTTATTTAAGGAGGTTGTAAATCGTTCTCAGGAGATTAATCAGTTGTCAGATGGAGCGTTTGATATAACCGTTTCACCATTGATGAAATACTGGTTTGAAAACAATTGGCAGGTCGCCCAATTGGATTCGTCCAAAGTTGATAGCCTGATGGCGTTTGTGGGAATGAAGTACGTGATATTGGATGGTCAAGATTATGATAAGACCAATCCGCAAACGCAACTTGATGTGAATGCCATTGCACAAGGCTATTCGGTGGATGTACTAGCACGCTATTTGGAAAGTCTCGGAATATTCAATTATTTGGTGGAAATAGGAGGGGAGATTCGCGCTAGCGGAACCAAACCGAGCGAAGAAAATTGGAGTATTGGAATCGATGTTCCTGAGGAAGAAGCTTCAGGAATCAGGAAACTCGCCATGTCAGTTGAGTTGAACAATCGCTCTTTGGCTACTTCTGGCAATTACCGCAAGTTCGTGGAGATAAATGGCGTTAAGTATGGTCATTCACTTGATCCAGTCACAGGATATCCTGCCAAAACAGATGTGCTGAGTGCCACTATCATTGCCGAGGATTGTATGACTGCTGATGCACTGGCAACAGCTTGTATGGTAATGGGATTTGAGCGAGCTAAAGAACTCATCGAAAAGACGGAATCAATTGAAGGCGTTCTTATTTATTCAGCCTCATCCAAGGTCGAAACTTGGATTTCTGATGGTGTGAAAGCAGAAAAGAATGTTCAGTAGTCTGATGAACTTTGGAACATCCAAGTCGCAGCAACTGCTTACCGGAATCTTCCTGCTTGCAATTGCTCTTCTTGTCCACACATATAATCTGGATTATTCATCCCTATCGCTTGATGAGACGGTTCATGTGTGGTATGCCCAAATGCCTTACCATGATGTTATTGAAAGAGCCGCCAATGATCCAAATCCTCCGGTATTCAACGTGCTGATTTCATTTTGGGTGAAGCGGTTTGGAGTGACCGAATGGGCACTGCGTTTCTTTAGCGTATTGATGGGAGTATTGTCGGTATTGGCCATGTATCTCATTGGTCTGAGAAATTTCGGATACAGGGTAGGCGCGATGGCAGCCTTACTGTTCTGCTTTTCGCCCATGCTGTTCCGGTTCACGCATCTGGTTCGACCATACACGCTGCTGATGGTCACGGTAATCCTATCGTACGGCTTTCTGTTCGATTACCTTCGCAGTCCATCTAAGTGGAAGCTGTTTCTGTATTACATCACAACCACCTTGATGATCTATGTGCATCCAACATCCATCTTCAATTTGCCAGCACAAGTGACCATTGCCCTTTTGGGAAATTATCAGAATGTGAAACGTGCTTGGCCGTTGCTCTTAACCATTGTTCTGGCAGCACTTTCTTTCGGAGCATACTATCTAACCATACCTTATTTTGAGAAGGAAGTTGAAATGTGGTTCGACCCACCAAATTGGGAAGATATGTGGTATGTGATTAACGTTTTCTATGGCAAATGGTACGTCATGGCCATTCAATTGGCACTTTTGCTTTTGCTACTCATTCCGAGCATACGAAAACGCTGGCTAGAACATTGGATTCATTTTGCAATGATTGTGGCTTGGATTGTATTTCCATTGAGTATCAGCTACGTCTTTTCGTACCTAATAGAGCCTGTATTTCAGGATAAGTATGTGCTTTCTTCGCTTCCTGGAATGTTATTATTGTTGGCAATTTCCATTGATGTGATTATTCCTAGATACTGGAAGCTGATTCCTTTAATCCTAGCGTTGGTAGTGTCAGGTCTATCAATCGACTTTACACCTTATACCGAAGGGGATTGGCGCAATGCGGTCGCAATTATCAGGTCAGAACTTGATGAAAGGACGGCCGTGTATATCAATCCTTGGTATGAGTTCACATCCTTCATGTATTATTATGATATTGATGCTTACAAAGACCCTGAAATGACACAGAAAATCATGGTTCAGAATCGGATTCTTTGGGTATGGCACGATGTAGTTTCACCCGAATCTGACCATGCCAATTATGATCGATTATTACTAGTTTCTGCCCATGAAGGCTATGCCGAACCGAATTTTAATCTCGACAGTCTGAAGCAACATTCAAATTTGATACAGGCAAGTAAGTTCAATGGGGTGAACGTTCAGTTGTTCGAACTAAACCCGCCATTAAATTCAAACGACACTGATTAAGCCGCCTCGTTCGGCTTTTTACATTGCTCCTCTGGCATGGCACCGCAAAAACCACAAGCTTCTCCGTCTTTGTTTAAGAACGGACTGTTGCTTGCACACGTGCCAGAAAATTGCCCGTCTTTCTTTAAAAGAAGTTTGATGCCTATTCCTGCAAAGCCGATTCCAAGTAAGACTATAGCTGCAATTACAACTGCCATTTCAATTCCGTTTAAGCTGTTACTGTTGTAACATTTTGAAAAAGAGTTTGTTCTCTATCTGGCCCAACAGATACAACCGAAATGGAAACCCCAGTTTGCTTTTCGATAAAAGCAATGTAATCCTTCAGTTCAGATGGAAGTGGTTCTCCATTGGTAAAACCAGTCAAATCTGTTTTCCATCCTTTCATTTCGATGTAAACTGGCTCAACCGTTTCTGTTAGATCAAATGGCATTTGATCCGTCAGTTCGCCATTCACTCTGTATTGTGTACAAACTTTAATGGTGTCAAACGAATCAAGCACATCCGTCTTAAGCATGTTCAATTCAGTCACACCATTTATCATGATGGCGTAGTTCAAAGCTGGAATATCCAACCATCCACATCTACGTTTTCTACCTGTGGTTGAGCCGTATTCATTACCAATCCTGCACAAATCTTCTCCTGTTTCATCAAACAGTTCTGTAGGAAATGGCCCAGAACCTACGCGTGTACAATACGCTTTAAAGATTCCTATAACGTTACCTATCCGATTAGGCGCTACTCCAAGTCCTGTACAAGCCCCTGCACAAACTGTGTTTGATGATGTGACAAAGGGATACGAACCGAAATCAATATCAAGCAATGAACCTTGGGCGCCTTCTGCCAAAACAGATTCACCAGCCTTCAACTTATTGTTGATGTATTGCTCGCTGTCGATTAGTTCAAACCGCTTCAGGGTTTCCAAACTCTCAAACCACTCATTTTCCACCTCAACAGAAACGCTTTCAGCTCCAAATTGCTTGAGTATTTGTTCGTGTTTCTCTTTCAAGAAATTATATTTTTCCTTGAATTTAGCGGTGAGGAAATCACCCACACGTAGACCATTTCGGCCTGTTTTGTCCATGTACGTTGGACCAATTCCTTTCAGGGTGCTGCCAATCTTGCTATTGCCTTTTGCTGCTTCTGATGCTGCGTCTAACAAGCGGTGTGTTGGAAGAATTAAATGCGCCTTCTTTGAAATTTTCAAAGTGGCCGATGCGTCCACATTCAATTTATCTAAAGCAGTAATCTCCTTTTTGAAGATTATTGGGTCTATAACAACACCATTTCCTACAATATTAATGGCATTCTTGCGAAATATTCCAGAAGGAATTGTGTGCAATACGTGTTTAATTCCTTCAAATTCTAAGGTGTGTCCAGCATTCGGCCCGCCTTGAAATCGTGCTATTACATCGTACTTAGGGGTTAGTACGTCAACAATTTTTCCCTTTCCCTCGTCTCCCCATTGGAGTCCTAAGAGCACATCCACTTTCTTCAATGTAATTCGCTTTTGAGTTAGAAACTTTCGGTTGCGTCTGCCACCGAATGATAGATTTTAAAAATTGAATCAAGCTTGGTCATCACCATCAGCTTCTTCACTTTTGGAGAAATGCCACCAATAACCAATTCGCCACCTGAATTCCGTGCGGAAGTGAACATGCCAATAAGAAGGTTTAGCCCAGAACTATTCACATATTCCAAGTCTTCCAGACTCATTAAATAACGGTTTGTCCCGCTTTCAATAAGCGATTCAAACTCCATAATCAGCTCAGTTGCCTGCGATTTTTCAGTCAGTCGACCCGATAGCGTTATCAATTTTACGTTTCCGTAATCCGTTATGTTGTATTCCATAATTAATCGGTTTTGGTCATGCGGTCACATTTGCCGCCATTGGCCAGTTTTTTACAACTGCCATAGAAATTCAATGAATGATTGGTAATGTTGAAACCAAGAATGTCTCCAGCCATATTTTGAATGTGCTGAATACGAGGATCGCAGAATTCAAATACTTTCCCGCAATCCTGACAGATTAAATGGTCATGCTGTGCGTACTTGTAAGACCGTTCAAAATGAGCAATGTTCTTCCCAAACTGATGTTTGGTGACCAATTTACAATCAAGAAGAAGTTCAATTGTGTTGTAAAGCGTGGCGCGACTTACGCGGTAGTTTTTCGTCTTCATTTGAACGTAAAGCGATTCAATATCAAAGTGACCTTCGCTTGAGTATACCTCGGCCAAAATAGCAAAACGCTCAGGTGTTTTCCTATGACTGTGCTCCCCCAAATAGTTGGAGAAGATTTCTTTTACATTCTCGAATATCTCTGTTTCTGGTTCAGAAAGCATTGCCCCGATTAAGCTTTAAAGTTAAGTATTCCGATGGTTTTGGCTACTCGTTCCACTTCACGAATTTGGTGAATTTGGCAACACCGTTAGATTCAACCATCAGGATGTAAACGCCTTGGTCAAAACCATTCATGGGAAGGGTGAGGTATTCTGACGTAACCGACTGTAAGTAACGCGAATAGTAGATTGTTCCGTTCCTGTCGAATATGTAGAGGTTCACGTCAGCCTCATACTTCGTAACGATGGTTGTGAACAACCAATTGGTTGTAGGATTTGGAAAAATGCTCAGAGCCACTTGCTCGCAAGGGCCATCTATGTATTGAATTACAGTGGCAAAATCTGCGAAGCAACGGTTTTGATAGGTAACTCCATCGCAACCGCATACTGGAATAAAATCAGGATTGCAAGGTGGTTGAAGATTTGGGAAATTGAGGGTATCCAAGCACTGACCACGCAAGGCAGCGGTGGAGATCATAAATACAACCATGAAAATCAATTTTTTCATGTCGATGAAGGTACTGACTTCAAAGGTTCGGTTCAAACCTAAATTCTGAAAATATCAAAAGTGGTTGTTTTTTGTAAAACAGTAAGGGTCGTTCCTTTCGGCACGACCCTTACATATTCTTCAAACGAAGTTTATTTTACTTGATCAAAAACGGCTTTGAAAGCCTCTGGCTCGTTCATCGCAAGATCGGCAAGAACCTTTCTATTGATGTCGATTCCACTCGTTGCAATTTTACCCATGAATACTGAATAAGACATTCCGTACTGACGTGCTCCTGCATTGATACGCTGAATCCACAATTTTCTGAATTCACGTTTACGGACACGTCTATCGCGGTACTGGTAAACGAGTGCTTTTTCAACCGCGTTTTTCGCAACAGTCCAAACATTTTTCCTTCTTCCGAAGTAACCTTTTGCCTGCTTGAGGACTTTTTTCCGTCTTGCCCTTGCGGCAACGGCATTTACTGATCTTGGCATTTTGTTTTGTTTTTGGCGTTAAGCGTTCCTCGTTGGAAACTTATTGAGCTTAAAACCGGGTTAAACTTTAAAACTTAGATGTTAAGCATGTGCTTTACGTTCTTCATGTCGGCATCGCTTACCAATGTCGGCTTCGTCAGATTTCTCTTCTGCTTGGTCGTTTTCTTGGTAAGAATGTGACTTTTGAACGCGTGCTTCCGCTTGATTTTTCCAGAACCCGTCAGTTTGAAACGTTTCTTGGCACTGGAATTTGTCTTAACCTTTGGCATGACGTCTATTATTGATTTACTATTTTGTTTTTGATCCTTTCTTAGGAGCGAGGATGATAAACATCTTCTTTCCTTCCATTTTTGGCATCATTTCCACTTTTGCAAGTTCCTCCAATTCACTGGCGAACTTCAAAAGAAGAATTTCTCCCTGGTCTTTATATACAATAGACCTCCCTCTGAAGAAAACAAAAGCTCTCACTTTTGATCCCTGCTCAAGAAACTGCTGAGCATGCTTGAGTTTGAAATCAAAATCATGATCATCAGTATTCGGTCCGAACCTGATTTCCTTCACCACAATCTTGGTGGCTTTGGCTTTCAGCTCCTTCTGCTTCTTTTTCTGCTCAAACAGAAACTTTTTGTAGTCTAATATCTTACAAACGGGCGGTGCCGCATCTGGAGATATTTCCACTAGGTCGAGCTCTTGCTCTTCCGCCAATTCCAAGGCTTTTCTGATAGGATATACTCCAGGCTCAATTCCTTCGCCTACTAAACGCACCTCGCGGGCATCTATCTTATCATTGATCTTATGGGGGTCTTCGCGTCTTACGACTCTCCTCGGTCTTGCTGGTCTTCTAATGGTGTTCTACTTTAGTTACTGTTCAATTTACGCTCAAATCTGCTTCAATCTCATCCTGAATGATTTTGGCAAATTCTTCAATGCTGAATGTGCCAAGATCTCCTTCTCCCTGCTTCCTAACCGATAGTTTTCCTGAGTTCACTTCTTGTTCGCCCACTATCAACATATAAGGAACCTTCATCACTTCCGTATCACGGATTTTCCTTCCAATTTTCTCATTGCGCTCGTCAACGAGGGCGCGAAGGTCGTAATTCTTAAGCAATACTGAAAGCTTTTTTGCTTCGTCATTATATTTCTCAGAAACAGGCAGAATTGCAACTTGATCTGGGGTTAACCAAAGCGGAAATTTGCCAGCACAATGCTCTAAAAGCACGGCCACAAAACGCTCCATAGAACCAAATGGCGCGCGGTGGATCATTACAGGCGTGTGTTTTGCGTTATCTGAACCAACATATTCTAGCTCAAATCGCTCAGGAAGATTGTAGTCAACCTGCACGGTTCCCAACTGCCAGCTTCTTCCCAAAGCGTCTTTTACCATAAAATCTAGCTTTGGACCGTAGAATGCGGCTTCGCCATAAGCGGTAACGGTTTTGATATCGCGTTCAGCAACAGCTTCTACGATTGCAGCTTCGGCTTTCGCCCAATTCTCATCAGAACCAATGTATTTCTCTTTATCATCAGGATCACGCAATGAAATTTGAGCAGTGTAATCTTCAAAGTGAAGTGCCTTCAATACATATAGTACAAGGTCCATCACTTTTACGAACTCGTCTTTTACCTGATCGGGGCGGCAGAAAATGTGTGCATCATCCTGCGTAAAACTACGAACGCGAGTTAATCCGTGGAGTTCTCCACTTTGCTCGTAACGGTAAACAGTGCCGAACTCGGCCAAACGGACAGGAAGATCTTTATATGAACGCGGTTTGAACTTGTATATCTCGCAGTGATGCGGACAGTTCATCGGTTTTAGAAGAAATTCTTCGCCTTCGGCAGGCGTGTTTATGGGTTGAAAGCTGTCTTTGCCGTATTTGGCATAGTGACCAGAAGTGACATATAGTTCTTTAGAACCGATATGTGGCGTGATGACCATTTCGTAGCCAGCTTCAACTTGCTGCTTTTGAAGAAAGTTTTCTAGTCGTTTTCTGAGGTCGGCTCCTTTTGGCAACCAAAGCGGAAGGCCTTGTCCAACGCGCTGTGAGAAGGTAAATAGCTCTAGTTCCTTCCCAAGTTTTCTGTGATCACGTTTCTTAGCCTCTTCTAGCAACACGAGGTATTCCTTTAGCTCTTTGTCTTTTGGAAAAGAGATGCCGTAAACACGTGTCAATTGCTTGTTCTTCTCATCACCGCGCCAGTAAGCACCGGCCACATTCATGATCTTTACCGCCTTGATAAAACCTGTATTTGGCAAATGACCACCACGGCAGAGATCGGTGAAATCAGAGTGATCGCAGAAGGTGATTTCGCCATCTGTAAGGTTCTCAATCAATTCAACCTTAAACTCATTTCCTGCATCCTTATATAACTTAAGTGCATCAGCCTTGGAAACTGGTTTCAGTTTGAATTCGGCCTTTTGACGGGCAAATTCCATGAAAGTGTCTTCAATCTTTTTGAAGTCAGAATCGGTGATGGAACGACCTTCTCCTAAATCGACATCATAATAGAACCCATTCTCGATGGCAGGCCCAATTGTCAGTTTGATTCCTGGATAGAGATGTTCGAGTGCTTGCGCCAAAACGTGAGCAGACGAATGCCAGAATGTTTCTTTTCCTGCCTTGTCGTTCCAAGTGTAGAGCACAAGTTTTGCATCGGATGTGATAGGAGTGACCGTTTCAACCTTTGTTCCGTTTACGCTGGCAGAAATGACGTTGCGCGCCAATCCTTCGCTGATGCTCATGGCCACATCCATGGGTGTGATGCCACTTTCGTACTTCTTCTGTGCTCCGTCTGGCAGCGTTATAGTAATCATGCTTTGTGCTTGAAATTTATTTGGGAGCGCAAAGATAGGATTCGGCTTTGGTTGATGGTTATTTTGCTAATGGTTATTGGTTGAATTCAGTTAGAACCATTGAGGGAAAATTTCAGTTGCCAATAAGCAATTTGAATGCTACGGTTCTTGATTAACACACGGATTTGGCAGACTGAGCTGCGTGAGGGGTGGGAGCGGCATCCTTTTTTTCGCCTTCATTGAGCGTAGTCGAAATGAAGGAGGAAAAAAGATATAGCGAACGACCCGACCGCCACGTAACAGGTTTCGACTTCGCTAAACCAAGCTGGCATGGCGGGCACGCCCAAAAAAGGCAGAAGCCGTTTATCGGTCGGATGCGGTTGTTTGTCCGACAAGTGTGCCGTTGGCCGATAAATTGAAACGGAAAATTAATTGGTGGCGTTAAGAAGACATAGCCATTAAAATCAACGGACATGGACTTCCTAACTCGCATTATCACACGACTTTACACACTCGTTTTCACTTTCCTTATCGTTTGTGGTTCGGCTACGGCACAGGACTATGGGAGGTTAACTCTACAAGGCGAGATTCTTTGCAACAAGAAGGCGAAGGAAATTATGAGTTCGGTTACGATTTACCGATATTATCATCAGTCTCAAAGTGTGGAATTGATTGAACAACAGATGGTTCCAAGAGACGGAAACTTTAAGTTTAATCTGGAATTTGATAAGGATTACATCATTGATGTTGCATCGAACACGGGGGTGCACAAGCGTGTGAATTTGAACACGGAAGTGATGAAAGGGTACAAGTACGAGAATCAGAAATTTGAATTTGTGGTTGATGTTGAAACTGGTGATACTGAAAACCCAGAGCAAGTTGCCTGGATTTATTTTGACCCATCGCTGAACGATTTTTCTCATACGAACCAGATGCCCGTTGCGTGGCAGAACAAATAAAGCTGACCAGGAATCGGCTTGGAACTGAAAAACCATTTGCACGTTTGTGCAAAGGGTTTTTTATTACATGATTGGAGGTTTTTAAGCAGCGGGAAGATGCTAAAGTTTTACGAAAATGCCATCTCCACAGGTGTAGAAGTGAGCAAATTGTAAGGAAATGTGCTGGTTAAAAACCTTTTTTAGGTCTGAATAAGCCCAAGATTGAACTTCTCCACCGGAGCATGTTCCGCAGCCTCAATTCCCATGCTAATCCATTTGCGAGTATCGCGTGGGTCTATGATGGCATCAACCCACAAGCGTGAAGCTGCATAGTAAGGCGAAGTTTGCTCTTCGTAGCCTTGAGTGATTCTGTCTAAAAGCTCTTTTTCTACTTCAGGGGTAATTTCTTCGCCTTTGGCTTTGAGTGTGCTTTTCTGAATTTGAAGCAGAACTTTGGCTGCTTGCGCACCGCCCATTACGGCAATGTTTGCTGTTGGCCAAGCCACAATCAATCGTGGGTCATAGGCCTTTCCGCACATGGCGTAGTTTCCTGCTCCGTAGCTGTTGCCGACCACAATACTGAATTTAGGAACGGTGCTATTTGCAACTGCATTCACCATTTTGGCGCCATCCTTAATGATTCCGCCATGTTCCGAACGCGAACCAACCATGAATCCCGTGACATCATGCAAAAACACCAATGGGATTTTCTTCTGATTACAATTCATAATGAAGCGGGCAGATTTGTCTGCACTATCTGAATAGATCACGCCACCGAATTGCATTTCGCCTTTGGCGCTCTTTACGATTTTACGCTGATTGGCCACGATTCCTACCGCCCAACCGTCAATTCGTGCATAGCAGGTGATAATTGATTTACCGTAATCTGCCTTGTATTCATCAATTTTCGATTCATCTACTAATCGGTAAATGATGTCGCGCATGTCGTACTCTTTCGTTCTCAGTTCAGGAAGGATTCCAATGATTTCTTCTGGCTTTTCCTTCGGAGCTTTCGGCTCGGTTCTGCTGAATCCTGCCTTCTCAAACGAACCGAGTTTGTCTACCAAACTTCGGATGGTTTTTAGCGCATCTGCATCATCCTTCGCTTTGTAGTCTGTCACACCAGAAATATCGCAGTGCGTATCTGCGCCACCGAGCGTTTCGTTATCGATATTCTCACCAATTGCGGCTTTCACCAAGTAAGATCCAGCAAGGAAAATCGTTCCTGTTTTGTCAACAATCAAAGCCTCATCGCTCATAATAGGTAGGTAAGCACCACCAGCCACACAGCTTCCCATAATGGCAGAAATCTGAGGAATTCCCATGCTGCTCATCTTGGCGTTATTTCGGAAAATCCTTCCAAAATGTTCTTTGTCGGCAAAAATCTCGTTTTGCATTGGGAGGAAAACACCTGCGCTGTCCACCAAGTAAATGATTGGTAGTCGGTTATCCATCGCAATCTCTTGTGCACGGAGGTTCTTTTTTCCTGTAATCGGAAACCAAGCGCCAGCCTTCACCGTGGCATCGTTTGCCACAATAATGCACTGTTTGCCGCTTACGTAACCAATCACCACAACCACGCCACCACCAGGACAACCGCCCTCTTCCTCGTATAGTCCGTAGCCTGCAAATGCCCCCAGCTCAATCGTATCAGATTCTGGGTCAATTAGTGCTGCAACACGTTCGCGGGCAGTCATTTTGCCTTTTTCGTGTTCCTTGTCAATCCGTTTTTGACCACCACCGAGGTAAATTTGCTCTAACCGATTCTCCATTTTAGAGATCAGTTGCTTCATCACGTCCTCGTTGCGGTTAAATTCAATGTTCATTGGGCTGATTTGAGTTTGCGAATATAGGCATGGAGTAGGAACGGAATGAACTCAATTTGAATTCAGGAACGTACGTATCGTTTCTGCTACTTTGATTGGTTTTTCGAGTGGCACGATGTGTCCAGTATCTTCAAATTCAATGAAATTTCCGTTTGGATTTGAAGCTTTCAATTTCTTCCACACGCTTGGAAAGATTGTATCTGAAGTTTCTCCTCTGATCACCAAGAACGGTTGCTTCAGCAGCTTAAATTCTCGCCATGGATTTGTAACAGTCATGTAAATCTTCGCTTCCCATTCTTTTGAATAGGCGAGGGAAACCCCTCCTTTTTCATTCGAAGAAGTTCCGCAGTTCACATAATCCCAAAGTTCCGCATCATCAGTATTGGCGAATAGTCGGTTCTTTCTGAATTGTTTGAAAGCAGCATCACGGTTCGTCCATGAATCCCTCCGAACCAACGTTTTTTTGATAATCGGATTTATCTGCTTCACCAGAAATGAAGGTGTGATTAGGGTGAGTAAATAGTACCATTTTGGAAGCACTACAGGTTCAATCAGTACAAGTTTTCTGAAAAGGTCGGGGCGTTTGTTAGCCGCAATCAGCGTGCAAACGGCACCAAATGAATGTCCCATTCCGATGATGTTTGACAAACCTGTTTCATCCAAAAATCGAATCAGATCATCAGCTCCTTCTCTCCACGAACTGAAATCTTCAGGGTTAGAATTGAGCCACAAAGGGCGTGCTTTCATTCCAATTACGCGATAGTGTGGCGTCAATTTATCAACCAATTGTTGATATGACTTAGGAGGAAAACCATTGGCATGTGCCAGATGAATTACCTCGCCCTGACCACCAAAATCTACAAATGGAATGGTAGAACTCATTTAGCTAATTCCAATGCTTTTAAATAATCAACCGCTCGCGGACCTTGGCAAAAAAGCAAATCTAGAATGCTCACATCCGGCTCAAACTCATGTCGATCGCTAAACACTTGAATGTATCTAGGGTAGGATTTTATGGGGTTTTGCAAGTTGTAATCTTGCTTGTTCCACACATTTCTCAAATCCAACCCGGCAAAATCGGGTTCGTAGTTGGAGGTGAATTCGTAGTTGAATTCAATGCCTAGCAATTGAAAAATGATTTGAATAGACTCCAATCCAAGCTGAAAATGATGAGTATGACTTTTTTGGAACAATGGAAGAAGTTCATCTTCGTAATACTCAAAGTATGGCGACTTGCTATATGCAGATTCTAAACTTCGCCAATGCACGGTTTTCCAATCTTCTTCATTATGAATGGTGGCATGTTCAATTGTCAGTCTTTCAGTTGATTTCGTTCTTGGAACAAGAAGATTCAACGAACCATTGGCACCCATAATTGTGCAGCGATTCCGCAACGATTGTTTCACGAAATGTTCGTGCTTTTCAAAGGACGCTTCACCTTGCAACAAATAAGCGAAATAGCTGATAGGAGGGAAGTAGCCAATCGGCAACAGAATTTTCATTGCCGCGAAAATAGCGGTTGAATGACAGATGGAATGTCTTACGTTTCTAAATTTGGCATAGAACAACTGACATGATGAAATATATTCTAACCGCTTTGATTACCGTTTTCTTGCTCGCGAACCAATTCGCGCAAGCGCAATTTTTACCGCATGGATTGACCGAAGCGGAGAAAACGATGGATTATCAGCCACCACAGGCTGTTGGATTTACAACTCCGCCATCATCTCCAGTAAGAACGCCTGCAGAGTGGGAAGAAATTGATGGACTGTGCGTAAGGTGGGAAGGAACGTGGTCGCGCTCCGTTCTTCGGAATATTGTGAAGTATGCGAAGGAAGAATGCACGGTGTATGTCGTGACTGAAAATCAGAATTCCGTTGTCAGTCATTTGAATCAGTATGGAATTGATCAGAATAATATTGTTTTTGTAGATGAGCCATCGAACAGTATTTGGTTTAGAGATTACGGGCAGTGGAATGTTTATACCAATGATGTCGATTCGCTGCTTTGGGTTGATTGGATATACAATCGCCCTCGGCCATATGATGATGTGATTCCTGTTGCGTTGGCCGATTTGTTGGATATTCCGCTTTATCAAACACTCACCTCACCTAATGATTTAGTTAACACCGGAGGGAATTTCATGGTGGATGGTTTCGGAACTGCATTTGCATCGCAACTTATTTTGGAAGAGAATGATGCGACAAACAGCTTTGGAACATCAAACCATTCTGAAACCGAAGTGGATCAGATCATGCAGAATTTCATGGGCATTGAGCGTTACATTAAGATGCCGACCTTGCCGTATGATGGCATCCATCATATTGATATGCACATGAAATTGCTGGATGAGGAAACGCTGCTGATTGGAGAATATCCTACGGGAACTGCCGATGGTCCTCAGATTGAATCGAACTTGAATTACGTACTCAATAATTTCAATTCTGTGTTCGGTACGCAGTACAAGATTATTCGAATTCCGATGCCTCCAGAAGGAGGACAGTTTCCGAATCAAAATGGCGATTATCGAACATATACCAACTCGGTTTTTGTCAATAAAACGATTCTTGTTCCTATTTACGAAGAACAATGGGACACAACCGCTCTGCGCATTTATCGCGAAGCATTGCCAGGTTACAAAGTGGTTGGAATTGATTGCAACGAAATCATCACCGCTTCGGGTGCCATTCATTGCATTACCAAGGCTGTTTCTTCTGATGATCCATTGCTCATTTCACATCAACCGTTGCATAATCAGGTTTATTCTGCCACTGATTATGACGTGAATGCGTTGGTGCAGCACGCGGACGGAATTTCAAACGTCACGGTATTTTGGACCACGGATACAACGGCAGGATATACTTCCGTTGCAATGACACTAACAAATCCAACGGAGAACACTTGGACAGGATTCATTCCATACCAGCAGGGCGGACAAGAAGTGTTTTACTACATCCATGGCCAAGCAACAAATGGTAAGGAACAGGTTAGACCGATAACAGCTCCTTCAGGATATTGGAAATTTAAAGTGCTGAGTTCTCCTACCGAAATTGCAGAGTTGGAACTTTTGGTTGGAGTTTATCCGAATCCTTCATTCGGACAATTCAATATCAATTTTGAAAGAACTGAAAATGTTGATTACGCCATTTTTGATGTCACGGGAAAGAGTATGATGAATGGAAATTCTAGTTCAAAATCGTTTTCGGTCAATCTTGAAGATGCTCCTAGTGGTCTCTATCTCCTTAAATTGGAGTGGGAGGGAAGAACAAAAACAATTCGATTGCAGGTTCTTTAGAAACCGCATAATTTGTTTCTTTCTTCAATTGCCACCACTAGTCCGAGATTGGCGGCTTTGATAATATCTGAACATCCATCGTCCTTCTTTCCGATAATGACCTTTTCAATTCCCCGGTTCATGTAAGAATCTGCATCCTCTGGGTTGATTGTAATAGCCTTAGAAAAATCTCGGATGGCATCCTGATGTTGATCGCGCTTGGCATAGGCAATTCCTCTATTGTAAAAAGCATCAGAATTGTTCGGTTCAATAACAATTGCCTGTGTGTAATCTGCAATGGCGTATTCAAATTGCTCCTGCATTCTGTATACAATTCCTCGGTTTACATAGCCGCCCGCACTAAGCTTATTGAAGCGTATAGCACTTCCAAAATCTTCGAGTGCTTTATCATACTTCTCCCATTTTCTATAGGAAATACCCCGATTGATATAAACCATATCATTGGATTTGTCGCTTTCAAGAACCTTAGTGAAATCCGCAATTGCCCGTTCATGCTGTCCTAGGTTAGCCAGTGCAATACCACGGTTTAAAAGGGCATCCATGTTGTTTGGTAGAAGCTTTACTGCCGCTTCAAGATTGTCCAACGCAGCCTGAGGATTTCCAACATTGTTGTATAAAGTTCCCCTTCTCAAAAATGCCTCAGCGTGGCTGGGATTGAATTTTGTGGCCTTGCCAAAATCAGAAATGGCTTCATTCGTCATTCCTATGGCAGCCTTGGCCAATCCTCTCCAGTAATATGCGTCTGCATTTTCTCCATCCGCAGCTATACATTTGTCAAACTCTGCTATGGCAGCTGGCATATCGCCCGATTGAGCCTTGGCAATGGCACTATTAAACAGTTTAACAGATTCCTGCGCACTAATTTGAGTAGAAATTAAGAGCGTTAGCAATAATGGAAGGAGTACTAGGTTTCTCATTTTAAGTGACATTATCTCGGTCTTTACGTGGTTCAGTGGGTTTGGTTGCTAGGAAATTCTAACCCCCATTAATACGATATCATCAATCTGTTCAAGTTCGCCAATCCAATTTTCGAGATACCCGTTTACTATTTTATACTGTTCTTCAATTGGATACGATTGAACTTCCTGCAACATCGCTTTAAATCTTCTAATCTTGAATTTTTTCCCCTCCGGCCCACCGAATTGATCGGAAAATCCATCAGAAAACATATAGAGCATATCTCCGTTTTGCACTTTAATCTGGTGGTTTTTAAATGAATTTGATTCTTCACCTACAAATCTTCCTACCGGAAATCTGTCTCCACGGTATTCGATAAGTTCACCATCTCGAAAAAGGTACAGCGGGTTGTAAGCTCCGGCAAATTGCAAGATGTTTTGTTTTTTATTCCACGAGCACAGGGCAATATCCATGCCGTCCTTCACAGACGACTCCTCGTAAGTTTGATGTAGCGTATTTGTCACTCCTTGGTTCAAATATTCTAGAATATCAGAGGGTTTTGTGAGTTTTAGCTGCTTTGTAGCTTGTTCGAGTAGGTTGTTTGCCACAATAGAAATAAAGCCTCCTGGCACACCATGACCTGTACAATCAACCGCACCGAATATACGTTCATCCCCAATTTTTTCGGCAAAATAGAAATCTCCGCTCACCAAATCTTTTGACTTAAACAGTACAAAAGATTCTGGAATCACTTTTTGAACGTCTTCAATGGTCGGGAAAATGGCATTCTGAATACGCTTTGCATACTTGATAGAATCGGTAATGTCTTTGGCGTATTGGGCAATCTCATCTCTGCTTCGTTCAATTTCCGATTTCTGTTCTTGAATCTCAATGGTTCTTTCGGTTACGATTGATTCCAATTCCTGCTTGTCCATCATCAAACGGTAAACTCTGTACCGAACGAAGGCGAGCACTAAACCGCTTATGCCTATTACCCCAAACAAATAAAACCACCAAGTTCTCCACCATGGTTTTTCAATGATAAAGCTGTATTCAACAGGTTTCGGAGTCCATTCTCCACCATTTTTAGAAGCAATCACTTGCAGCGTGTAATTGCCATCCTCCAATCGCTGAATCTGTATTTCGCTTTGGCTTATTTCTTCAGACCAATAATCAGAATAGCCTTTAAGCTTCCATTTGTATCTGATATTATCAGGATTTCTTAGAGAAATTCCGGCAAGGTTGAACGTGACTTTGTACTGTTTGTATGGAAGAACTAAATCTGAAATAAGAGGCTGATTTTGATCAAACAATTTCATTCCTCCAATTGACAGCTGAGGTAGCGATTTACTCGATTTATCAATTGCCGGATTGAATTTTACAACTCCGTGGGTTGAAGTAATCCAAATGTTTCCTTCGTGGTCTTTGAAGAGAAAAGTGACCATCGTATTCTCTACCGGAGAAATGTCTTCATGCCCCACTATTCTCGAAACTTTCAATTCTGGCGAGAGTTGTACAATTGACTTTTGATGACTTGCCCACACATACCCGTCATTATCCAGCACCATTTGATAGCAGTAATCGGACGGGAGTCCATTTTCGCTATTCAAATTGTAAGCATTTCCGTTGTCACGTATGTAGATTCCCTGTCCTGTAGTTGCAAACCATAATCTTCCTGAACCGTCTTGCAGGATGTGGTTGACATCCACAATATTTTGGCTGTTTCCATTTTCCAGAAATCGGATTTTGTTGTTAATCAACAATGCAACTCGGTTTCTTTGCGTGGCAATCCAAAGCCGCCCTGCTTTATCTTCAAAGCAGTACCTGACGTTGTTGTGTGGTAGCCCGTCAATCGTGCTCAGGTGTTTGATGATTTTACCGCTTAAAGAAAGCGTGAATAGGCCAAATTTGGTGGCCACAAATATTCCTTCTTTAGTTGGAGTGATGCTGTTAATCGCGTCAGCTAGATTACCCTTATCGAGAGAAACCTTTTTAAACTCTGAACTATTCTTATTCAACTTGAAAACTCCGGATGTTGTGGTTCCAACCCAGATATTACCAGCTCCATCTTCGGCAATGGCGGAAATCGTGTTGCCGCCAACATGGAAGTATTCAAATTTTGAACGCTTAGCATTTTCTGAGGTTTTGAAAATCCCTTTGTCAATGCCCAACCACACGTTGCCTTCGGAGTCGCGAAAAAGTTGTGTTATGGACTGTTGTCTCAGCCAGTTTTCATCAAACGGCTGATGAAATACATTTTCAACAATTTGAATTAGACCGCCCCCAAAAGTGGCTATCCAAATGTTGTTCTCAGCATCTTCGAAAACATCCCTTATAAGATATTCAGACTCTACGTTGTCTTCAAATGTTTGGGTAATAAAATTGTCTTCTCCATCTCCGAAATACTCTATTCTGAGAAGTCCATTTCCGAAAGTCCCTAACCAGGTTCTTCCTAAGTGGTCTTCAAAAATGGTTTGAACATTATCAATGGATTGTCCATTGCCTAACGTGAATTTTTCAATCTTTTCTGATGCTGAAAATGGAGCATGAATTCTATACAAACCAGCGTCTTCAGTTCCTACCCAAATAAGGTCATTGGCAGTTTCATATTTGATGGCGGTAATTTTGGTTTCTGGCAGTCCAGCAATCTTTTTAAGAACTTGAAAGTCGTTTCCAGTTTCAAAACGAATGAGCCAAAGCCCATCATTGCTACCGATAATAAATTCTCTGTCGCGGTAAGGAACAACTGCATTAATGAGCATATCTCTTTCCGACATGTTGAAATGGCTGGTGTCCTTACCATTGGTCCAAAAAACCATTCCCGAGCGTGAAAAAGCCCAAATGGCGTCCTTGTCATCAACATGAATGTGCTTCACTTGGCCGTTCATGCCAGTCACCACTTCTTGGAGATTTTTATCTTGGAGCAATCCGATATTGCCGTTGAATAGTCCAATCCAGATTTTGTCTTTGGCGCGATAAAGACAGGTGGGGTATTCCACACCGACCGTATCATCAATTAGATTCAGTTTTTCGAAGGTTCGACCATCAAACCTGTCCATCCCACCTTTGCTTGCCACAATGAGATGACCAGAACTGCACTGGCTAATGCCTTCAGTAAAATTGCTGGAGAGACCATTGGTCTCATTAAAATGTCGGATTGTGAAATTCTTCTGAGCGTAGGAAGAAAAATGACCAACAAAAAGTACTGCGATAAGAAGAAGGGTTCTACTCAGCATGTTAAGGTGATTCATTTGCCGAATACCTTATCTGAATTGAAGCGTTCTCCTTCTCTCATTTTTTCTATTAGACCGAGGCTATACTTGAATTTCTGTACTCCACCAATTGGTATAGTGTAGAACCGCATGAATTCGCCAAACTGATTTTTAAAACTGAAGCAGACGTTATTATTCTGTTTGGCTTTCTCTTTCGTTCTTATGAATTCGATGTCAAGCGATGAGTTTCGTTCTGTAGGCAGAATTTGATGCGTACTGTTTTTCCAATCGGCCTCATTGCTCATTTCTACCCATTCTCCTTTCTTTTCGTAGGAAATGATTTTAATGATTCCGTCATCATCCCAGTCAAAATTGAATTGCTGAATAGAAACAACATCATCAGTTATATACGGATAAAGGTGGCAGACAGCATTTTTATCGGCTGGCATTCTGAATGTCCATTCGTATCCGAAGGCGTTAGCTCCTTCTATTGCTATGTTCGTGTTAGGACTGCGGCTGAAAAAGTAGTTGTAGAGGTTTCCATCATTACCTTCAATTCCTTCCGCTACAATCTTGAAAACGTACCCGTTAAATTCCTTCAAGAATTCGCCTTCCTTTGGGTCAAGAGGGCCGAAACTATACCAAGCGTTGTCGTATTTGCCCGAACCATCAAAAGAGCGAGAATCCAGTAACGTTCCAGCTTTGTAATTTCCTGTTGGGTCTGTGAGCTGCGCATCTGGAGTCGTCCAAGCTCCTTTGCCTCCATAAATGCTGAATTTTGTTTTGGTATCGGCAGTACCATAAATTTCATCGTGTTCTCCGCTCACATCGGGATCAAATACTCGGATATAGAACGGGTCGGTTTCGTTGGCAGGAACGGAAAGGAAGAATACTTGCGAAAAGTCATCGTCTCCATACGTTTGATTAGCCTGCTTGCCAAAAGTTACCAAAAAAGGAATATTACTATTGGCAAGCGGAACGGGCTGCGCCAATAAATCCATTGTTTGAAGCAGAAAAAAGGAAATCATACTAATAATTAGGAATGATTCCTTGCCTAGATGTCTCATCATTGTCTGTTGGTGCTTGTAATTTGCAGAATCAACTTAACGAAGATGTTCTCCTATTAGTTACATTCAAAATTGTAATTCGGCAGGTTTACAATATCCGTTCCGTTTTCTGCCATGCGCTTTATTAATACCTTCGAAAACCGAAAAATGAAGTGGATAAAAGCGGTTTTTGGGATTGTTTTGACTGTAGCTCTTGTCTATTTAGGCAACAGCAAACTGGGAATGTTGCCGCCAGTTGCTAAGTTTCTTGATCCATTTCATGGATTTTGGCAGAATTCGGAGCTTAATTCGAATGAAGCGGCTAGTTCTTTTTTCTTGGTCGGAATTGAATCCGAATCAAAAGTTGTGTTTGACGAGCGTGGCGTTCCGCACATTTTTGCAGCAAACGACCACGACCTTTATTTCATTCAGGGTTATCTTACGGCCAAAGACCGCCTTTGGCAAATGGAGTTTCAGACCCATGCTGCCTCAGGTAGGTTGTGTGAAATTATTGGAGAAAAGGCACTCGATTTTGATTTGGAGCAGCGCAGAATAGGAATGGTTTGGGCTGCAGAGAATGCGATGGAGTTGATAAAAAAGGACACCACAAGCCTTGCTGTTCTGACCGCGTATTCGGATGGCGTGAACCATTATATCTCTACTTTGAAAGAAGAAAATCTTCCGTTGGAATACAAGTTGCTTGATTATCGTCCTGAACAATGGACGGTAATGAAGTCGGCACTATTGCTGAAATATATGGCCAAAATGTTGAACGGAAATGAGCGCGACCGGCCGAACACCGAAGCGTTGAAATTGCTAGGGGCGGATATGTTCAATCAACTATTTCCTGACCAAAATTACCTCAGCAATCCTATTGTTCCCAATTTTGCTCCTGATACAACTTTGGGAGCAAAGCTGAATTTAGATGATGTGGTTACGGATGGCAATTGGCCCATGCCCCATATCCAACCACACTTCGTAGGTAGCAATAATTGGGCGGTTTCGGGAAGTAGAACAAAGAGTGGTTCTGCCATTCTGTGCAATGATCCACACCTTGCACTTTCACTTCCATCCATCTGGTACGAGATTCAATTGAACAGCCCGAATGTAAATTGCTACGGGGTTTCGTTACCAGGCTCGCCCGGTATCACCATTGGGTTCAACGATAGCATTGCTTGGGGTGTTACCAATGCTGGGAGAGATGTAAAGGATTATTATTCTATTGATTTCGTCAATTATGCTGATAGGACATACCGCATTGGCGATGAGGTTCTTCAAGCGGAAAAGCGGTTGGAGTCAATCAAAATTCGTGGAGGAAAAACTGTTGTAGATACGGTTCTGTACACGGTTTTTGGGCCTGTAGCCTATTCAGAAAAGAAGAGTGGGCAATACCTTGCCTTGCGATGGTTGGCGCATGACCCTTCAAATGAACTACTTACGTTCCACAAACTCAATCGCGCCACGAATTTCGGTGATTACGAAGATGCCCTATCTACATACAATTGCCCAGGACAGAATTTCGTGTACGCAGATACCAAGAACAATATCGCCATTTGGCAACAGGGTAAGTTCAAGATTGTGACAAAGGATTATGGCAAATTCATTCTGGATGGAAGCGATGCTAAACATCTTACTGAGAAGTTTATTCTACAGTCTGATAATCCTCACATGTTTAATCCCGAACGTGGTTTTGTAAGTTCGGCCAATCAGGCGCCAACAGATTCAACCTATCCGTACTACTATTCTGGCGTGTTTGAAGAATTCCGAAATCGGACCATTAACAATTTTTTGAGAAAAGACAGCACAATCACCATTCAGGAAATGATGGATTTGCAGTTGAGCAACTACAACCTGCTGGCAGCAGAAGCATTGCCGCTCATGCTTAACTTGCTTGATACAACCAAGTTTCAATATCCAGAAAATGAAAGGCGAGCGTTGAAAGAACTGCTTGGTTGGGATTACAATAATGACCGTGAATTGATTGCCCCTACGGTATTTGAGATATGGTGGGACGAGCTCAACAACATTCTTTGGGACGAGTTCAATAGTGCAGATTGGGACCAAGATAAATACTACCGTTATGGTTGGGAGGCCATGGTAAATACTGGAAAAGCACACGTTGAAATGCGGGATGAGAAATACGTCTATCCAATGGCTAAAGTCACCATTGACTTACTTCAAAACCACCCTAATCACATCGCTTTTGACCACCATGCTACCAACAATAGCATTGAAGTGGCTAAGGATGTGGTCTATGATTCGTTCTATTGGACAGCAATGAAATTCGGAGACATAATCGAATACAAGTACAATCGGCCGCAATGGGGTTTCTATCAAGGAACACGAGTAAAACACTTGGCGCGTTTGGATGCGTTTAGTTCTAAGAAATTGGTGGTAGGAGGAAGCTCACACGCACCCAATGCTACAACTTCTACACACGGTCCATCGTGGAGAATGATTGTGGAGATGAACCCAGATGGCCCAAAAGCTTGGGGCGTTCTTCCGGGCGGACAATCGGGAAATCCTGGTGGGCAATTCTACACCACATCTCTTAATTCTTGGTCTTCAGGAGAATATCACGAATTGAATTTTCTGAAAAATTCAGAAGCCATAAAAGACGGTTGGAACTTGCAACTATTTAAACCAGCCAAGGAATGAATCTATTCGTTCGCATCACGGTCATAGCAGCTTTGAGCTCCATTTCCCAAATGTATCTGCCATGGTGGACTGCCGTGGTGATTGCACTTTTTGTGGAGGCTCTAATTGGGAAAGGCGATAAGACCTCCTTCTACACCGGCTTCTATGGTGTTTCAATTCCATGGATGATTCTCGCCACTTATATTGATGTGAAAAGCGAATCAATCTTAACAGTCAGAATTTTAGAATTATTCAAATTGCCACAATTTAGTTTCGTTTTGATAATATTAACAGGGTTAATTGGCGGCTTAATCGGAGGCGTTGGCTCAATGACGGGCGGGTGGATAAAAGCAGCATTTTCAAGAACAAATGGAGAGAGGAATTAGCGTATCGTTGGCGCTTGGAAGCGGTGGTGCAAGAGGTCTTGCGCATATTGGGGTTATTCAGGTATTGAAAGAAGAAGGATTTACCATCGGAAACATTGCAGGAACTTCCATGGGAGCCTGCGTTGGGGGTATTTACTGTGCTGGAAAGCTAGACGTTTTTGAGGATTGGATGTCTAAACTAACCCGAAGAGAAACCTTACGACTAATGGATTTTACCATGTCGACACAAGGTGTTTTGAAAGGACAAAAGGTGCTAGAACATCTCAAAACAATTCTTGGAGAGATTCGCATTGAGGATTTCGATATTCCTTACACGGCCATTGCCACAGATGTACGAACCAAGGAGGAAATTTGGATGCGAACTGGAGACCTTTACACAGTAATCCGAGCGTCATCGTCTATTCCTACATTAATGATGCCTTCCAAATTAAATGAACGGTTGCTAATAGATGGAGGCGTGCTCAATCCATTGCCATTAGAACCACTAATGCCAAAAATTACCGATTTGGTTGTGGCTGTGAATATCAACGCTAATGCAGAAAATCACGTTCGCCATCGCGAAGTTTTGTTGTCTTCTGGCTTAGATAAATTGATAGACCCCAACGAGGAAGAAACAATGGCTTACACCAGCCGAATGGTGAATAGTGTGAAGGGTTGGTTGAACATGACTAAATCACCAGAAGTAGATGCCGTTCAAGAATCGACTCTTAATTATTTAGGAATGCTGAATAAGACATACGATTTTATGCAAGATCGCATGTGCGAACAGAGCATTGAGATTCATAAACCAGATATCGTGGTTAACATTCCACGAACCGTAGGCGCAACCTTAGAGTTTTATCGTGCCAAGGAAATGGTAGAAGAAGGGAGAATTGCAGCCAAGAAGGCAATTGCCAATTGGAAACTGAAACAACTGGTACAATGACACTCATTATCGTCATCATAACAGCGTTGGTTTCGTTTGCAGCTTTCCAGAATCGGGAACTGATGGCGAAGCTCATGTTCAACGCCTATCTGGTTAAGCATTCCAACCAATGGTATCGGGTGGTAACGCACGCCTTTATTCATGGCGGCTGGATGCATCTCGGCATCAACATGTGGGTGCTATGGCTCTTTGGAGGCATTGTAGAAGCTTCGTTTGATGCGTATAGAGGCAGCCTTGGGGTAGTTATTTACGCTGCACTTTATTTGGGAGGAATACTCTTTTCAACCTTGCCTTCCTACGCCCGAAATCAGGATAATTTTAGCTACAATTCGTTGGGAGCAAGTGGTGCAACTGCAGCCGTGCTGTTCTCGGCCATTTACTTCAATCCCACAATGAATTTGTATATCATGTTCATCCCCATTCCTATTCCAGCGGTCATTTTCGGAATCGCTTATTTGGCGTTGGAATGGTATCAGGATAAAAAGTCTAACGACAATATTGCCCACGATGCACATTTCTGGGGAGCAGCTTTCGGGTTTGTCTTCTCCATACTAATGGCACCCGACCGTATGACAGGTTTTATTGAAGAAATCACGTATCGTTTTATGGGATGAAAAAAGCGTTGTTTCTCGACAGGGATGGCGTTCTGAACAGAGAACGTGGAGAGTATACTTATTCCATAGAAGATTTTGAAATGTTGCCAGATGTGGCGAAAGCACTAAAATTGGCGAGCGAAAAAGGATACTTACTCATCGTTATTTCCAATCAGGGAGGAATTGCCAAAGGCATTTTTAACCAAGAACGCGTTGAGCTATTGCACCGAATGGTGGCAGAAAAGTTGGCAACGTCAGGCGTTCATTTTGATGAGATTTACTACTGCCAACATCACAACGAAGTTGGCTTATGCCTGTGCCGAAAACCTAATTCCTTGATGTTAGAAAAGGCAATAGCTCGCTTTAATATTGATGTTGCCAATTCGGTGATGATAGGCGATAGTCAGCGAGATATGGATGCTGCAGCCAAGGTTGGTGTTAAAGGTTTTTTGATTGAATCGAATAGTGGGATTTTGAAAATTGTAGAAAGTCTGAAATGAGCAACTATCTACTCTTTAACGGTGAGTTTCATGTTGATGGAGACGCGCTTCTTCAGGTAACAAATCGTGGTTTTTGCTACGGAGATGGTTTCTTCGAATCTATGCGCGTTTCAAACGGGAAAGTCTCTTTTGTAAAAGGCCATTGGCACCGATTGGTGCGCGTTTGCAAATTCCTCAGAATTCAGATACCAGAAACGCTTACAGAGCAGAGTTTCAACGAATATGCCTTGGCGTTGGCACATCGAAACGGCTTTGCAAATGCCCGCATCCGTTTTCAAGGTTATAGGATGGGCGAAGGACGTTATGCACCAGAAAACAATATTCTTGGTTGGTCCATGGTGTGTCAGGAGTTGGAGACCTCAGCATACACGCTCAATAAGAACGGGCTGCATGTGGCTTTCTGCACTACGCATTCTATCAATCCTGCGCCACAGAGTTCGTTCAAATCGAGCAATTCGCTGCCGTATGTCATGGCCAGCATGTTTGTGGCCGATAATAAGTTAGACGATTGTTTCCTTCTCGACCCTAAAGGATTCGTTGCAGAAGCAACGGGTTCTAATGTGTTTCTCTTAAAAGAAAATGAATTGATTACTCCCAATCTTATTCATGGAGGCGTGGCGGGTGTTATGCGCTCCGTGGTTATGAAAGAAGCCGCTGCGCTCGGATGGAAAACAACCGAGGCCCTTGTTTCTAAGAATGATGTGCTTGCGGCCGATGAGTGTTTTCTCTCCAATGCCGCACGTGGCATTCAATGGGTTGGAGCAATCGAAAAGAAGCGTTTTTACAAGCGAGGAGCAGAGAAACTGACCGCGCATATCAATTCGAAATACGAATTAGTTGATTAGGGCAATGGCAAAGCCCCATGCTCAACACCACCATTACCCTGCAACACCTTGCCGTCCGTGGCTACGCATCTATGCTCAATCGTTACAAGAAAGTAGCACCACATCTCAACGAACCGTCCCGCACGGGTGCGGGATGGTGTGAGCGCCTCTCCCCGTCAACGCAGGTTGGCGGGGCGGGCTACTCGCTTAGGTGCTGGCGTTCGTCTGTGTATTTTGCAGCTTCTTTTGCTTTATTGATTCCGTAAAAGGGAACTATATGGTTTCTTTATATTTGTTGTAGATCATTTGACAAACTTTATCCATCGCTTTAAAAATTGCACTATCAAAATCTGAAGCATTAGTAATGCTTGTTAAAGTAACAACCGCATCGTACAGCATAACATTATCTTGACGCCCAATACGTTCTATAAAATTTATTGTATTACTTCCTTTTGGAGAATCTGAAATGATTATTTCTTTCGTATTCAGATCTATTGCAAATAATGTATTCTTGTTCATTGCTCGTTAAATTGGTTTATAAATTATTGGTGTAAATGACAGCGGACATTAGTATTGGTTGTCTTATTTCTACATCTCGCTCCTTTTTTAGTTGTTCCTGAGCATTGTTTCGCAGTAGTTGTTGATTTTTTAGTTACGTTATTTTGACAGCAATTAGTGCCGACTTTCCTGTTATGTACTTTACAATAGCAACTATTTGATTTACTTCGATTGCATTTTTGACAAAGTAATTGAATATTTGATTTAACACCACTACCACCGCAAGAATATGGAGTGATATGATCATATTCTAGGCTTTGAGAACTACCACAACATTGACAAATGCCACCATCTCTTGTAAATACAATCTTTTTTGTCGTTTCTGAAATATACCGACTCTGAGAAAAGCAACAAACACTTAATAAAAGTAGTGATAAGATTAAGTGTAATTTTTTCATTGTAATACTTTATTTTAACACTGGTTCTAATAAATAATTTTACATTCTGTTTAATACGTTTGCCACTAACTTCAGTCCGTGCAAAAACCGTCCGCTATTTTCTTGTAAATATATGAAGATTGGCAAAGAAATGAGCTGATGAATGGCTCTTGTTGGCTGTTTACCACATTATTTAGATGCCTTGCCGCCCGTGGCTGCGCATCAATGCACGATTATTACAAAAGAATAGCACCACATATAAACGTCCCGCACGGGTGCGGGCTGGCGTGAGCGCCTCTCCCAGTCAACGTTGGATGGTGGGGCGGTTACTCGATTAGGTGCTGGCCTTCTTTGTTTCGTGGTCTATCTGCCCGCTGTGACGCTGTGTCCGTGCGGTTGGGCAGGCATACTCTTTTGTCCCGCTTTTTGCGGGATGTGGTTTGTCCCGAAAGCATTCGGGATGTATGACTGCGAAGCGTTGGCTGTATGTCGGCTGTGTCTTGTCATTACGCTGCTTTCCGTTTGTATAAATGCTGTTGAAATTCTATAAACAGTCTGCTGATGTTAGCAACATCACCCAAAATTTCTTTTGCATCTTCAAGCGATTGATATTTGTTGGTCAGCAAGATTGGTAATTTTTCTTGGTCAAGTTCTTCAACGCCTGTTTCAATATATTTGCTCAACACGAATTCTATAAACTCTTTTTGTTTGTTGTCAAGCAAGGCGAAAATTGTCGCCTGTGCTGCTGCAACTCTTGCTTCCCTTGTCATTGGTTTTGTGTCGCTGTTAAACACATATTCCAACACATCAAACAAGTCGCTTTTTTCTGCGTCAATTAGTTTTTGTAACGTGGTCAGTTCTTCTTTTCCAAAACCTGCTTCGTCCAGTTTTTCTAATAGTGTTCGTCTGGTTAGTGGATTGCTCCAAAGTGTCCGCAATTCATCTTCGCTTTTGAAAAGGTTTGGCAACTCTCCAAACAGATTATTTAAAAATTCTTCTGCTGAAATTGGTGTGCCGTCTGCACTCCAAAACGAAGTAGAAATCATTGATTGAATTTCCCGTTCTTTTCCGTCTTTCAATTTGACTTTTATTTTTTGTCGCTTGTTGCAATTGCAAGATAGTTCACCACAAATTTCGCAAGGTTCTTTTGGTTTCTTTTCACAAATACAAGGTGATTTTCCGCAAACTTTACACGGTTGTGGCGGTGGTTTTGGTTGGCTCTGACACTCACAAACCAATTGACTACAAACATCGCAAGGTTCTGCATCTCCGTCCCATTCGGGGTCTGCAAAGTGATGGTAAGCATCTACAAAATCATAGATTGTAAAAAAGTCTTTGCCATCAAACAAACGTGTTCCTCGTCCTACAATTTGTTTAAACTCTATCATTGAGTTTACTGGTCGCATTAAAACGATGTTGCGGATATTCCTTGCATCTACACCAGTTGACAGTTTTTGCGATGTGGTTAAAATGGTTGGTATTGTTTTTTCGTTGTCTTGAAACTCTCTTAAAAACTGTTCGCCTATTTCTCCATCATTGGCTGTAACACGAACACAATAATTTGGGTCGGTGCTTTTCTTGTATTGGTTCACCAAATCACGAACTGCGGCAGCGTGGTCTTGTGTGGCACAAAAAATAATTGCCTTTTCTTTTTGGTTGGCTTCGTCCATATAAATCTGAACACGCTTTGCCTCTCTTGCTTTTATCTCAATTATTCTATTAAAATCGGCTTCTACATATTGCTTGCCTGCTTCAATTTCTCCTTCTATTATTTGGTCATCGCTTGTATAGATGTAATCATCAAGCGTTGTCTTGATGCGTTTTACTTTGAAAGGCGTTAGGAAACCATCATTGATACCTTCTTTGAGTGAATAGACATAAACAGGCTCGCCAAAATATTTGTAAGTATCTACATTGTCTTTGCGTTTTGGTGTGGCTGTTAAACCCAACTGAACGGCAGGCGAAAAATATTCTAAAATGCCTCTCCAGTTCCCTTCATCATTTGCTCCGCCTCGGTGGCACTCATCAATAATGATAAAATCAAAATAGTCGGCTGGATATTGTCCAAAATTATATTGTTCATTTCCATATTCAACAATAGGCTCGGCTGCTAAAGAAAGTGGTTCGGCTGTTTCTATTTTCTTAACCACTTTAGCATTGGTCATAAAGGTTTGAAAGATGGTAAAGAAGATGCTGCCATTTGTTGGAACACTTCCTTTTTTACTTATTTCTTTCGGACTAATCCTCACCAAAGCATCATCAGCAAAGGCTGAAAAAGCATTGAATGCTTGGTCGGCTAAAATATTCCTGTCTGCTAAAAATAAAATTCGTGGTCTGCGGGGGATATAATTGTGAATAGTTAATGGTGAATTGTTATCGTTGCCCTCATTAACCATAGACAATTTATCATTAACCATTGCTGAAAGGTTCCAACGGGTTTGAAATAGTTTCCAAGCAATTTGAAAAGCTATGGCAGTTTTTCCTGTGCCTGTGGCAAGCGTTAATAATATGCGTTGCTGATTGTTGGAAATTGCTTCAATGGTATTACGAGCAGCAATTTCTTGATAATAGCGAAGTTGCCAAGTGCCGCTTTTATCTTCATACGGCACTGATGCAAACTTTTCACGCCACTCATTTTCAATTGTCAATTTTCCATTATCAATTGAATACGTTTTATTCCAAAGTTCTTCGGGTGTTAAATAATCTGCAACCAAACCTTCCGCACCTGTTTTCATACAGATGCTGTATATCTCTTTTCCGTTGGTGCTGTAAGTGGTTTCTAATTTCAGTTTCGCGGCATATTGCTTGGCTTGTGCCACACCTTCGCCTACGCCTGAATCATCGCTTTTGGCTTCTATTACTGCCAGCTTAATTCCTTTGTAAACCAACACATAATCGGCAGTGAGCTTTTTTGCCCTGCCGCCACCTGTTTGTATTTTACCATCCGTAATGTTGTATTCACGAAGAATTTTAGAACCCTCTACAACGCCCCAACCGCAAGCTTTTAGCTTTGGGTCTATGCGTTCTGCTCTTGTTTCCGCTTCGTTCATTACTCTTGTTTTAGTGCGTTTGGAAGCATCAATAAAAAGGGAATTGCTTTTTCATAATTTAACTCTTCATAAAACAAACCTACTCTTGCTAAACTGTTATAATAGTTTTGAATGTTATTGTAGTAGTAATGCTCACTGCCAATGTACCACGCCTTTTCGTCAAGCATTGTATTCAAAAACCATTTTTCCAACAAGCGACCTGTTCTACCATTTCCATCATTGAAAGGATGGATTTTTACAAACACCAAATGAATAAGTGAAGCATAATAAAATACTTGTGGCGTACTTAATTTTTGTTGTATCAATTCATTCAACTCTGACCAAAAGTTTTCAAACTCACTTTTTACAATAGAAGCCAATGCAGCTTCATATTGTACGCGTTGCGTTTGCTGTTCCATAATTAGCATATTGCCTGTTCTTACAACTCCCCGTTGCGTTTCGGGTAATAAATGTTGGGTGGCAATGCTGTGTACTTTATAAAAATTTATCAATGTCAACTTATTATCTCTTGCAAACTCATAGGCCTCAAACAGGTCGTTTGGCTTTTCGGTAAGGTTTGACAAGTATTCTATATTTTGCAGTTTGTGTTTCAGGTAGCTGTCAATTTCCATCTGCTCGCCTTCAATTCGTGAGGATGACATAACCGACACTGCTGTGTAAAAACGAAAACTTTCGGCAGTCCATTCCCGTTGCTTTAGTTGCTCTACGGCTTCCTCAATGTTTACATCAAGCATAGCACTGTAAGTAGCAAAATATTTATCCGTTAGCTTTTTCATACGGCTATTGTCTTTTTCGTTTTTAGTTCGGCAGGTCATCACTTGCAAGTTCCCCACTAAACGCTTTTTGCAACACGCTCTTTTTTAACTCCTCCAAATCATTTATTTTTTGTTGGTAGATGCTTTCCAATTTTAGTTTTTCGGCATATTGCTTGGCTTGGGCAACACCCTCCCCTACGCCTAAGTCATCGCTTTTGGCTTCTATTACTGCCAGTTTAATTCCTTTGTAAACCAACACATAATCGGCAGTCAATTTTTTTGCTCTTACACCACCTGTTTGTATTTTACCAGCGGTAATGTTGTATTCACGAAGGA
>Ga0209702_10001608_pt1 | contig 42519 bp, 34 predicted proteins | sample FRY01_FD_187210 | JGI IMG/M metagenome (GOLD analysis project Ga0209702, IMG submission 187210) | Freshwater microbial communities from Lake Fryxell liftoff mats and glacier meltwater in Antarctica - FRY-01 (SPAdes) (version 2) | ecosystem: Environmental > Aquatic > Freshwater > Ice > Glacier...
GCCCAGGCGTCGACTAGGAGAGTCAGCCTGGAAGCTAGCAAGCCGCTCCAGTGTATACTAAGATTGAGTAGGGACGTAGGAGTTGGTAGACGAGGGGGTGTCCCATTCTCAGTTGACTCTGCTGTAATGTAGTCGCCTTTGCACACGATTCTGCCCGCAGCTAGAGGCGCGATCGCGTTCACGAACCAATCGGTGATAGCGCTCGCGTCAATGGGTGGGAAAGATTCTCGTGCTTCGTTTTGCAAGGCCCCGTAGACTATGATGAGATCATCGGCAGTCATGGTCTGGGTAAGAGTTGCCATGCACTGCATCATCGGTTGGTCCAACACGGTGCGTGCTCTGGGTGCTCTGGCAGAGGCTGCCTGAATGGGGTCTGTTGGTAGGTGTGGGTGCTTCGCGTGCTGTGGGTAGCTTGTAGGTAGCTGGTTTTTCTATTCAGTGCACGAAACTCAAGTAGCACGTCGCGGCGACCACCGTCATCGCAGCGGTCACCTGGTCCCACCGCAGCCCCGTCCCGTGCTTCAGAAAGAGCACGGTGAACAGCAGCGTGAACATCGGCGCCGTGTAGGCGACCGCGTTGACGATGTACGCCTGGTTCTGAGCGGACAAGGAGAGCGCTATGATGTACAGCATGCCGCCGATGGCCATCGCGGCGCCCGCTAGCACGGCGTACCGGTCGCCGGCGGACCCGAACGGATGCAACGACGCGTGCGAGCGGCAGCAGTCCCACGCGACCCAGCAGGCCGCGACCACGGAGAACACGACCCCGCTGATGAGCATGACGCGCGACCTCGGGATCGTGTCGACCGCCATCTTGGCGAAGAGCGCGTTAGCGCCCCAGGCGAGCGCCGCGAGCGCCGCGAACAATAGAAACATGATGGTTGATAGTAAGGTAAGGACAAATCTTTTACAGCAGATTCGACCCTCGTCTACCAACTCATACGTCCCTAACTCCATCTCTAGTAGATCTGGCTGCCAGTTCCCAGAGGAAGACTCATCGGCATTCTGCAGGCATAAAGCCGTCCCCCTGCCCCAGTAGTCATCACCATCGTCATGCGGGTCATCAACCGACAGGGCGTCAGCCTCGAGGTCTCGTTCGACGAGATCAAGAAGCGCATCGCGAGGCTCTGCTCTCCCGACGACCTCGCGCAGATCGACGTCGACCGCGTGGTGATCCAGACGGTCAACGGCATCTACGACGGGATCTCGACGCGCGAGCTCGACGACCTCTCGGCGCGCATCTGCGCCTCGCTGCAGAGCGTGCACTACCTCTACGACGCGCTCGCAGCGCGCATCCTGGTCTCGAACCTCGCCAAGGGCGTCCGCGGAACGCTCGAGGCGGCCGGCTTCCCGCCGACGTTCTCGGGCAAGACCGCGTTCGCGGCGGCGCACGCCGCCTCGACGCTCGACCCGGCGTACGCCGCCTACGTCGCGGAGAACGCCGAGGCTCTCGACGCGACGATGCGCTACGACCTCGACGCGGAGCTCTCCTACTTTTCGCTGCGCACGCTCGAGAAGAGCTACCTGATGCGCATCGGGGACGTCGTCATCGAGTCGCCGCAAGACATGTGGATGCGCGTCGCGGTGACCGTGGCGGGGGCGCTCGAAAAGGACGGTCGGCTGAAGAGCATCGTCGAGGTCTACTGCGCGATGGCGCGCGGCGACTACACGCACGCGACGCCGACCCTCTTCAACGCCGGGATGAAGGTGCAGCAGTGCAGCAGCTGCTACCTGCTCGGGACCGACGACAGCCTGACGGGCATCTTTAAGACGCTCGCCGACTGCGCTCAGATCAGCAAGTGGGCCGGAGGCATCGGGCTGCACGTGACCAACGTCAGGGCCAAGGGGTCGCGGATCGCGTCGACCAACGGCGTCAGCGACGGCATTGTGCCGATGCTCAAGGTCTACAACGAGTGCGCGCGATACTGCAACCAGAGCGGGCGCCGCAAGGGCTCGATCGCGATCTACCTCGAGCCGTGGCACGCCGACGTCTGGGAGTTCGTCGAACTCAGGCGCAACACGGGCGCCGAGACCGAGCGCACGCGAGACCTGTTCCTCGCGCTCTGGGTGCCGGACGAGTTCATGCGTCGTCTCGAGGCCGACGAAGACTGGTACCTCATGTCCCCGGACGCGTGCCTGGGCCTGATCGACGCGGTCGGCGACGACTTCTCGACGCTCTACAACGAGTACGTCAAAGAGGGGCGCTACATGCGCAAGGTCAAGGCGCGCGCGCTGTGGCAGCACGTGCTCAACTGCCAGCTGGAGACCGGCACGCCGTACGTCATGTTCAAGGACCACGTGAACCGCAAGTGCAACCAGAGCAACGTCGGAACAGTGCGGTCGTCCAACCTGTGCGTCGCGCCCGAGACCCGCGTGCTGACCTCGACCGGCTACCACCCCATCTCCGAGCTCGAGGGCAAGCCGATCAAGGTGTGGAACGGCAAGCAGTTTTCCGACACGGTCGTGTACAAAACCGGCGTAGACCAGCCGCTGATCAAGGTTGGCTTCTCGAACGGCGAGGACATCGAGTGCACGCCGTACCACAAGTTCCACGTCCAAGGTCGCGAGGGGGATTCCCCCGTCGTCGAGGCCAAGGACCTGAGGGCAGGCGAGATCATCGCCGAGTTCGACATGCCGGTCGTGCCCGACGCCGAGCTCATGTCGGGCTTCGTGCGCCCGTACGAGCACGGGCAGTTCTGCACGGGCGGGTTCGACGGTGGCAGGCCGCTCGATGAGGTCGCCGCTAAGTTCGACGTGCCGATCAACCACGTGCTGTCCGAGAAGCTGCGCTGGCTGGAGGGTCTTTTCGACGGCGGAGGATGCGTCCTGACGACGAACGCCGAGTGGAACGGCGACGCGTCGATCCAGGTGTCTTCCTCGAACGCGCCGTTCCTTCTGAACGTCAAGCGCATGCTCAACACGATGGGCGTCGACCCCAAGGTTTCTCCAGGCGGCTCCGCCGAGTACCACCTCCTGCTGATCAACTCCTTCGACACCGCGAAGCTGCTCGACATGAGCTTCTCCCCCAAGTGCCTTCCCCTGAAGGACATGGGGGCGCCGCTGCGAGATTATAGCCGCACCCCGATCCTCGTCACCGGCATCGCCGACCTCGGTCGCCGTGACGACACCTATTGCTTCACCGAGACTCTGGAGCACAAGGGCGTCTTCAATGGAATCATAGCAGGTCAGTGTGCCGAGATCACCGAGGTATCCGACGACACCACCTACGCGGTCTGCAACCTCGCGTCGATCGCGGTCAACCGCTTCGTCAAAGGCGGAGACGTCGACCACGCCCGATTGCATCTGGCAGCCAAGCAGCTGACGTACAACCTCAACCGCGTGATCGACGTCAACACGTACCCGACGCCAGAGTGCCGCGCGTCCAACATGGCGATGCGGCCCATCGGCGTGGGCGTGCAGGGTCTCGGCGACCTGTACTGCATGCTCGGGCTGCCGTACGACGACCCGCGCGCGGTCGCGTTGGACGCCGAGGTGATCGAGACCATCTACCACGGCTGCGTCGAAGCCAGTGTCGAGCTTGCCGAGCGCGACGGCGCGTACTCGCGGTTCGCCGGATCGCCGGCATCCGAGGGCAAGCTGCAGTTCGACCTGTGGGACGTTGCGAAGGAGCGTCTGAGCGGCCGCTGGGACTGGAGCGACCTCAAGACGCGCGTCAAGAGGTCGGGCATGCGCAACAGCTTGCTGACGGCGCTGATGCCGACCGCGACGACCTCTCAGATCCTCGGCAACTGCGAGAGCTTCGAGCCGTTCCAGGCCAACGTGTTCAAGCGGAGCACGATGGCCGGCGAGTTCGTCGTCGTCAACCGCCACCTGATGCGCGACCTGATGGCCGCCGGGCTCTGGAACGAGGAGCTGCGCCGACAGCTGCTCGCGCACGACGGATCGGTGCAGGCCATCCCACAGGTGCCGGACGAGCTCAAGCGCATCTACCGCACAGTCTGGGAGGTCCCGCAACGCAGCGTGATCGATCACGCGGCCGCGCGCGGGCCGTACGTCGACCAGTCGCAGAGCATGAACCTGTACATGGCTGCGCCGAGCTTCCAGAAGCTGAGCAGCGCGCTGGTCTACGCTTGGAAGCTCGGGCTCAAGACCGGCGTCTACTACCTGCGGTCGATGGCCGCCGTCGAGGCGATCAAGTACGGCGGAGGCTCGCTTGCCGCCAAGCATCCTCCGCTGGCAGTAGTGGCGACGGTCGAGAAAGCATCCGAGGCATCCGAGGCATCCGAGGATGCACCCAGTGCACAGGCCAGGGCATGCCCCCTGCGTCGAGTGGGGGACGGCGGCGTCGATTGCTTGATGTGCGGGTCTTAGTAATTTTTGGGCAGCGGTCTACTGCGCTCTGAGACACACACGCTCAGTGTACACCGAGATATGACCGAAGAAGGACTTCTGGACAAGTTCAGGCGGCTGTTGACAGGTTCAGCAACGCAAATCACAGAAGAGGAGATTCCTCAGGCCATAGGCCACCCTATGGCTTTGCCGACCAGCATGGGCGCATGGGCCGGGACCACTCAAGAGGGAATACCCATCTGGCACGTACGCCACGTACAAGTTCAGTACAAAGACGCCGCACGGGCATCTCCTTCTTCATGCGACGCCCGATCAGATATCGCGCCGAGCATCAGGTGCCGCCGTAGGAAAGCCATCTCAGCCACGGCAAATACAACGGCTGGTGTTTCGCTTCAGCTCAAGCGAATCAGAGAACTAGAGCGCAAGCTCCGAACGGCCGCTTCGTTTCAGCTCAAGACAAATCGGGAACTAGAGCTGAAGCTACGGGTCCATTACCAGACGCACATGGTGCTTCTGACTGTGATCGCCGTAGTCGCCCTGTTGATGTGCATCGCCATAGCAGCACTGTTCCACTGCGGCATGAGAGCATGACTGCAAGACTCCTATATGCCCGACAAACACGATTTTACCGTAGAAATATTGACCCATCTTGTACATGGCATCTATTTAACACACTATCCATGGATGTCCTCGATAGCCTATTAAATCGCGCCAAATTGTTCATTAAGATGCAACAGGGTGGCATTTGCAGTCGTTCTCCCGTGGAGATGAGAGATATAGTGCGTGCAATCGGAACCTCAACCTCAGCAGAGGGAGCGCATACAGCACGTGAAGAGATCGCACCTGCGAAGCTCAGGCGGCGCCTCTGCCCAATCCTCCCCCCCCTCAATCTCCATACAACCTCCACGTGGGTCCGGGATTCCAACCCCCAACAACAGGGGTTTCCAGCGGAAGATGAACCCGTGGACGATGACACCCCGAGTGGTCGGCGGAGCCCGTCCCCTCCGCACAGCGAACCTAGGAGTTCGTCCACACGCTGGGAGCGTTCGGAGGGCGGCGGCGTAAACAGGACATCGGCCCGAGGGATCGAGTGCCTCAGTGCGCCGCTCTGGTTTATCGGCGCGGGCGTAGCGGTGATCGCCGTAGGCGTCATGATGATCGCATCGAAGCCGGTGGTCGCGTGCATGCACGTACCGGAGGCGGTGATCGCAGCTGTAGAGGCGGCGGAGGCAGCGGTGGAGGCAGCGGCCAAAGAGGATGACGATATGCTCTCTAACCGGATCTTCACTCCAGACATGCAGCAGCAACAACACGGGGGGTATTCTCCGTCCACCGTCTATTCGGCCGGGTCTGCTGCTGCGGCCTCGCTCATCACAGGCCTGGTCCGTTGGTATTTGAAGACGGTCGGTCAGCCTCTGGTGTAGGTAGACGCATCGCCTTCATCTAGGCACCTTTTGTTGCTAGTGGAAAATGAGCAACTTCCTAATCGCCAGCCAGTACAGCATCACGCCGAGCGCGATGTAGAACACGAGCATTCCGAAATCAGCCGAGAAGAATCGTGCGTCCCCGCCAGCAAGCACCAACATGGCCTGGATCGCGACCTGGATGCAGAGCATGCGGAGGACGTCGTTGGCCATGGGCACGGCATCCGGGCCGAACATCGCACCTATGTCGACTTTGAGCAACGCCTCCATCGGCGCTGTGGGCACGAATGCGGCGCCTACGTTTTCTTCCATGACGATGTTCCTTCTTGCCTGCGATGAGGCAACATTTTTGTGGGGCCACAAACGAAACCATCCCCGGAAACTTTTCTCCGGACCTCCGCGGATACAGAACAACGCGAGCAGGTCGCCGCACAAAGACCTCGGCGCATCAAGCTCGGTACCCACTAAATGAAAAAATTGGGGTCTTCTGGCGCGGCTGATCATCACACACGCTATTCAGCTACATCTTACTCTCTATACAACATGCAGCATCTTACTCTCAGGAAATCTGCGCTTCTTCTCAGGAACACAAAACGTAACTCGGTGTGCCGTGGGCCTCCTGTGCATGCGCCTGTGCATGCGCCTGCGCCTGCGCATGTGCCTGTGCCTGTGCCTGTGCCTGTGCCTGTGCCTGAGCATCTCGCCTACAGTACCGTCTTGCTTTATCCCACACGGGTGGTAAAGACGTGGGAAGTGTATCCAGTGAGTTACAGTAACCAAACTGTTCCCGATAACTTCCCAAATACAATTGTATATCGCTTTGATGCTGCTCTGGGAAACCTGAGTCATAGCCGTCCGCCGTGTCCTCTGGGACACCAAATCAGCCACGCCGTCGGCCGTGCAGGATGGCGCATCAACGCCATGAATGCTAAGTTCAAGGACAATAACATGAAAGTGTACGCATTCGCAATTGAGGACCGGTTTACCGGGGGGTTCTATGTGGCCTATGGAAACGGCTTTAGTCCTCTCGACATCCAAGCGATCCTCACCGAGTTCACAAATGTCATTCTTGACCTCCCAAGGATGAATGCAACGGCTAGGGCGATGTACCAGATTTCGCCGCAGTTGCAGAAAGCCATCGACGACCTCGCCGCCGTCGCTGCCGCAGCCGCTGCCGCAGCTGCCGCAGCCGCAGCCGCAGCCGCAGCTGCAGACGATGCCACCGCCAGGGCTGCCGACTTAGCCGACACCGCCGCCTTAAACGCCGTAATTGCCGCCGAAGTCGCCGCCTTAAACGCCGCCATCGCCGCCGACGCCGCCTTAAACGCCGCCATCGCCGCCGACGCCGCCGAAACCGCCGCCGAAACCGCCGCCGAAACCGCCGCCTTCGCCGCCGACGAAGCCGCCGAAGTCGCCGAAGTCGTCTCCGACATCGTCTCCGACATCTTCGCCAACGTCGTCGCTGCCGTAAACTACATCACCTTCGACAACCCCGCCTTCGACCCCGAGGTCGAAGGCGAGTTCGATGACTCCTTTGAGGACTGGCTCTGCCTCAAGGATAACCTGCCAGACTTATACTATGACGGCAACTACGTCAAAGATATCTGGGGTGCTGCTGAAGAGTTCGGTGTGAAGTTCGACGAGTTCTTAATGCCGGCGCCCCTCGACCTGAACGGCCTACGCTGTGCTGTGGCGTTCTACGAGGATCTTGCTAGGAAGGACGAAGATGGGAAGGACGAAGATCGGATGTGCCACGAATACTTTGAGAGCGATGCTCAGATGTGCGACGAGACGAACGCGGCGTTTGTCAAGTCGCATGACATGAAAAAGCTCGCGAATGCGAACGCCAAACGCAACCTTGCGGTGGCGACCTATTACATGAAGGCCGCGATGGAGGCTCTCGAGGAAGTCACTGACATGGGGGACAACCAGGCCGCGTCGATGATGATAGAGGCAATGCTGACGCAGATGGGTGTCGTTGGCTATCTGCTGACGAAGGAGTAGTGTGTGTGTGTGTGTGTGTGTGTGTGTGTGTGTGTGTGTGTGTGTGTGTGTGTGTGTGTGTAGGGTTCCCATTCTCAGTTGCGTCTTCGTGTGTGTGCAATCACAAACGCCTCCCCCCACGTCACGGGGGGAAAAAACAAAACCGCCCCCCCGTTTGCTGCGAGGGGGACCGCTGTCATCAGCGGAAGGTGAAACAAAGCCGTTTTTTTACCCGATTGGATTCGCATGCCGGTTCGTGATCAGCAACACCCGAAGTCTCCATGGGATTACATGGGATGCGGCGAAGCGAGGTCGCATGAGATCGCATGGAGGCTCCGGGGTGTGTTTGTGTACGCTAAGACATGGCGAGGTCGGACAGAATGGTTGGGCTACGCTGTTTCCAGAATCAATTGGAGGCGTCGCTTATCGGGGATTCATGGCGAATGCATGGCCAATGGCCTTGATAAGAACTTCATCGCCTGGCGAAAAGTGCCTGTGCCTGTGCGACGTGATTGTTTTTCATTGCATGTGTTTTTTGCCTCGGCACCAGGGTATGTATGAGATGGAAGAATCCATGGTTGGCGGAAGCTCGAAGAAAGCTCCAAAGAAGGACGCCGGGAAATCCGTCGGCGGACCTCTCTACCGAGGCCAGGCGTTCCAGGACCTCGTCGAAGGCCTGCGGTACAGGATCGAGAGCGACTCCCGGCGCATCATGGCCAGGAACCGCCGGGTTTCGATCCGCATGGAAGCCTACGTGGATGCCCAGCCCAACGCGGCCGTCCGCGAGGCCGTGATGAAACTCGTAGGTGCCCGTAAGTGGCGTTACGTCTCTTTCGTCGAGTTCTCAGAGGCGCTCGCGAGGCTCGGCGAACACCTATTCAAGTCTCTCTCGCATGGCGAGGAGATCTGTTTCGCGGTCGACAGCGTTCAGAACGGGATCAAGTCGTCTTTCTGGGTCGTCGTGATGGTGATGCTTATGGCACGACCGTCTTCAGCTGTCTACGCCGGCCTCTCGCTCGCCGTCGACGATGATGGCGCCGGCGGGGGCCTGTACACGGCCTTCCGCCAGCTCGACCCCGCAACGCGAATTGTTCTGACGGACGACGCGACCTACTCGGGCGAGCAGCTGTCGTACTTCCACGAGTCGGTCGTCGAAGCCTGGCAGAACGCGCACAACACACGTAAAAAACCCCACACGACCCTCGCGGTGCCGTTCATGTCTTTGCACTCGGCCTCTCTGCTCAAGTCACTGGGAGGGCGATCGACGCGTATTCTCAACATAGAGCTGTTTCCTTCGTTGTTCCACAAGCGCACGCTGGCGTCGACACTCTCGTCGGACCTTTACCTTGAGTACAAGTCTCCTCTCGTGACAGAGTACCACAGCCTCTACTTCGACTTCCTTAGCGTGCTCCCGACCAACTCGTTGTTCTTGTTCGAACACAAGGTCGCCGACGCGCTATCCATCCCAGACCGGTGGCTCAAGGCCGGGCCGTGCATCCCCCAGTGGGTGAGGTCGGCGCAACGCGTACGCCCCGATCGCGCGGCCGACCTGGTGCGCCTGCTGCGGCAGGAGTTGGGTGCACCATCCCCCGGCCCGGGGACGGGCGGCGAGCGTGCCATGCTCGCCGCATCGCGGCGAGTGTGCGAGTTGCTTTCTTCCTCACAGCGCTTCCGCGTCGAGTTCTTCGAGCGCACCTCTCTCGCCCCGGACGCTGACAGGCGCGGAGGTCCACCCGCTCCGTCCTTTTCGCCCTTGATCTCTCCCGAGTTCTGCGACTCCAACTACCGCCGCTACGTGCGAACCCACTTGGGCCTCATCGGATCCGGGAGTCCGCGTCTGTTTACAGAGGAAATGCCCCCATGCCGGAGGCCGCCGTACAAGAGAGGCAGCTTCCGCGAGGCTTTCCTCTCCAAGAATCGGCTGCGGCACCGCCGATCCCTCTTTTAGTCCCGTGTTTTTCCCGTGCGCCAAGTGCAAGGACCGGGCATCACCTCTCAATGCCTCCGCCAAGGCGACCACCTTGTCACAGCGGCCGCAGGCCACACACCTCGCTCGGGTGGGCGGGCGCGTCGTTGTTGCGGCTTTTGCTAGTGCTTCCCGCTCTGGCCCTCGGCCAAAAGTTCCCCCAAGGCGCTTGCTCTGTGCGCTCGTGCTTGGCGTCTCCGATCGCAGCACGGGGTCCGTTCCCTGTAACCGACGGTTTTTGCGTTAGGATGTATTCGAAGCAGTGCAAAGACGTGACGCCGACTTCCGGATGCTGCGCGGCCTTCCATGCGCTGTTCAATAAGATCGTGTTCAAAGCGAGCCCTTCCTGCGACGGGCACCTGGACTTTGTGACTGTCAACGCCCAGATCAAAGGGGGGGGGGTCTACTTCACGATGTACCCGGACAACACGGCCGAGCTGCGGATCACAAACCTACTCACCAATGCCTCTCAGGCGTACGGCATGGACATCTGCCTGTCCATGCGTTCCGGATCGCCCTGTGCAGACCCCGACGTGTTCTTCGGCGATCCCACGCATCCCTATGCCATTTACGACGTCGCACGCAACGTGTGTTGTCCGACCTGTGCGATGACTCCACCCGCCCCCGTTCTCTACATATCACCGCCCCCCCCCATTCTCTACATTACACCTCCGACCCCTACCCCAGGGACGTATTGCCCCCCTTGCCCCTACATGCAAACTCCCCCCATCGTTTCGCCTCTTCCTCCCCTCCCTCCTCCGCCCTCGGCGCGGGTGCCTCCTCCGCCCTCGGCGCGGGTGCCTCCTCCGCCCCTCCCGAGTGTCCCGTCTTTCCCCCAACCCCCGCCTCCTCCTACCGCCTGCTACGCCCCCCAGTTCGGAGTCACTTGCGTTCCGCTCGGAAGGAACTGCCCTTGGGCGTATCCACTGGCCACGCCAGCCTTCTTCTCGTTGACGTCGTCGACGTCGTTGTTCGACTCGACCTCTATGTCCTTCTTGCAGCCCGGCGTACGCTACATCAAGCTGACGATCACCCGCAACTGGGCACATGACCTCGAAGCATGGATGGCAGGTCCGCATCCGTCGACCAATTCGGTCAACCCCATCACGCAAATCATCTTTGCGTTCCCGAAGGCGGCGTACCTCGCACTCGCCGAAGAAGTCGAGTCGGATGCTCTGCTGTCGTTCGTGACCAACAACGTGTTCCTCAGGTCAGGCTCGGTCACGTCCTTCCCCAACGCGGTCGACCCAGCGCACGTTGCCGCCGTGACAACGCCCCCTAAGGGCGTCTCGTCGCGTGCCGGCAACGTCGGAGGCGCGACCGGCTACTATGTGTATTCGTCGTCCTCCGTGCTGTGGTCGGACGGCCAGGATGTGTTCTTGCCCGAGGCGGTCGCCAGGCTGATACCCAGGCTACCTGACGGGAGGATCGAGTACAGCTTTTACGGCAGTGAAGCGTACTGCTTGCTTCAAATCACGTCATTCCCGACTTGCATATATAGTACGACCACATAAAGAGGGGAGTTCATGCGTCTATTTATTATTGACATGGCGAATCAGGCGGTTCGCGAACCTGTTCGGATTTCGGATTCCATGGTCTCGTTGTTATTCGTTGGCGGTGTCCACGGTTTTCGGCTTCGAGGTCCCGGTTTTTGCCTTGGCGGAAGAGTCGCGGCGACAGGAGAGGGCTGGGCTGCAGATTCGATCTCGTACAAGATGGCCGGGTGCACGCTGTCTGCGAACGGCACGACCTTGGCGCCGACTACCCTGGCAGAGCCCATGCGCACGGCGACAAGGTCCTCGGCTCTCCCGAGCAGCGTCTTGGCGCTGTCGCCTTCCGGCATCAAGCCAGAGGCGGGGAAGGCGAAGCCGTTCTCCTCGAGCATCTTACGCTCTGGCGGGTCCATTCCCGGCTCGGGGGAAAAGAAGCCGAGCGAGCCGACCACGACGTCGGCCGACGTGTTGATGGCGGCGGCGAGCAGAATGTCCGAGCGAACGGAAGATGCCCGCCGGTACTCAGCGACGAATGCGTCGGGCACGAACCTGCCCGTGTTCTTGCTGCTGTCCGCGTACAGCGCGCGGTCGGCGAAGCGGGACGTCCCGCTCGCGTCCACGCAGGCAATGGAGAGACCTCCGACGTTCACGATGACAAAAGCGCCCTCCTGCATGGCGATGGTAGCAGCGGCGGCTTCAGACGATGCAGCGGCTCGGACGAATGCCATGATGACGTGCGCAGACGAAGATGCGGGCGAAGACGGGTTCGTCATCGTCTCTGTCTGACCGGCCAAGCGGTACCCGGCTCCGGTGATGAGCTCGGCGATCGCCGCCGCCGAAGACTCCGGCACTTGCTGGATCACCGCGACACTCGGCGACGCTCCGACGATCATGCCAGCGCAGCGCGCGGCCGCTGCCTCTAGGCCGATGAGGCGGTTGGGTGTTGACAGGCCGCCGGCGTTGTAAGTGAGAACCGTCAAACCTGTTTTGCTGCTCTTTCGGCTTCCGGTCGGAGCACGCAACGAGTCTTCCGTGGCGACGACGCGGCGCAGAACTCGGAACGCCTGGTTCTGTCCGAAATACGCGGGCGAGAGGTCGAACGGCGTGGCCGGCAAGCGCGGCAGCGTCGGGCGCAGACGGTCGATCCAGTTGCGCCAGAAAAGAGGGTGTGCCGTGTCGAGGCTGACGCCGCCTCGGCCTGGAAGCAGTAGCAGCTCCTCGGAAAGGCCGCAGTTGAACGGCGAAAATGACTCCGGGGAGAACCATCCGTCGACGCCGCCCGCTCCGCCGATTGTGTTCGCACGGTCGCGGATGAACGCGGCCACGCGGCGATCGTTTGCGCCCGCGCCGAAGGTACGGGTGCTTTCGGGCTCGGCGCAGTAGGTGAAGCGGGACGCAGGCCGCGTGCGATAGATCGGAAGCGGGCGGTCCGGCGAGCCTCCGTCGCGGACGCGGTAGCCGCGCACGCGACGCGCCTGTTCGGCCAGCGCGATCCCAGACCCGAACTTCGTCTCGAACGCGGCCCGAGCGATCGGCGACAGCGCATCGAAAGGTGCGTCGGGGTCGAACGACGTCATAAGGTCGAGGTCAGCATCGGTGACTGGGCCGCGCCACTGTGTCGCCGCGTGGACGCGGTTGCAGTTGTCACGAGTGAGCACGAGGAGCCTCAGGTCGCGCTCCGCGCGGTAGACCATGATGCCACCGTGGTACCTCTGTGCGTACATGGCCGCGGTGAGCGCGCTCCCGACCCACATGTACGGCAGGGCTCGCGCATCGACGCCCGCCTGCGGTTGCTCCATGTCATCGTGGAAGTACCGCGTGCCCTTGAACAACGTCGTGCCGCGCGGCAGCACGAACAGCAGCAGCCCCGCGGTCCGTGAGGCGTCGCGCTCGAGGCGCCCGACGTCTTTGAGCAGCAGCCCCGGCGCCTCGGAGCGGCGCACGCACCTGGAAGACCCATGTTGCGCCGCCTTTGCCAGCTTCCGTAGCTTGTCGAGCGCCAGCATGGGCGCGTAGTCCATGCCGGAGTACCTGAACTCCTCGTTGTCTCGCGCCTCGATCGCACGCATCGTGGCGAGCTCGACGGCCGTCGCAGGAGGGTCCGGGACGGGGACGGACGGAGGAGGCGGAGGCTTGCGTCGGCATTGCTCGACGACCTCGACGTGCTCGAGGGTGGCGAGCTCGCCGGGCTCGACCGCGACCAATGAGGGGGGCGCGAAGCCCCGGTCCCTGTGTTTCTTCCCTCTGTTGGGATGATGGGTACTGTCGTGGTGGGGGCGACGCATGACTTGGGTCTCAGATACATTCAGCCCAGTTTATTCGCTGGGTCGGTTGCTTTGTTCTGTACTCCAGTTTGAACCGCGGAACGCCGTCTATAGACCAACCTCCGCCTGTTGGTGAGTTGAGAAAAAAATGAATCGTCGCTGGTTGAATGTGTTATCGTCCAACATGGTTTGGCTCAACGACCGTCCTCGCGTGATCAATCTCAATATCCTTGAGATATGATCCAGATCGGTCAATGGTCCACGGTCCAGTTGGGTCGTGTCTAAACTAAATTAACTTCGCCCGCTCGATTTGTATCTTTTCGCGTACTTCATTCAACGTCTTGGTTTCAGCGATTATACAACGCCTCACCTCATCCCGCGCGTTGCATCTTGGTGTGCTCATGCGTTTGACAACGGCAGCTTCGAAACATCCACATCTTAGTTTTCCCCACGAAAAGAATCAGGTCCTGCAAACCGTCGAGGGTGTGTGTCATGCAGGATTGTACACCCGTGCTAACTGATTAGGTTCCGCCCATTCTGATCGCGGACATGGAATTCTATGGTGCTTCATTCCCGAAGCCGTAAGTGGACCATATGTATAAATAGGGTCGCGCTTCCAAGCTTGCAAGGAGGACGCATGTCACATCAATCGGACGCCGTGATTGCTCTGCCGCCCACTCTCCGCACTCAGCAACGCCAGGCGGTCGATTGGATGTCCGCACGCGAGCGCGGCTCGCCTCCCTGCGGCGGCATCCTGGCCGACAATGTCGGTGCCGGCAAGACGTTCGTCGTCGCGGCGCTCACGGCTTCGGCGCCGTTGTGGCCGACGCTGGTCTTGGTGCCCAAGTCGGTGCTGTGGCAGTGGATCGAGGTGCTGCACCGGTTCGGCCTCGGCTCCGAGCTGTGCGTCGTCGGATCGAAGACGACGTACGCGATGCAGCGCGCCGCCACCTGCAAACTCGTGCTCGCGACGCACGGGCTATTGCTTTCGCCGTTCCTTGCGGAGCGCAAGTGGGGGAGGATCGTCGTGGACGAGGCGCACTGTGCGAAGAATCCGCGGTCTCGCACGCATCGCGCGTTGTGCGGTCTGAAAGCGCACGCCCGTTGGGCGCTCAGCGCGACTCCGGTCCAGAACTGCGTGGCGGACTTGCTGGCGCTCGCGAGGTTCGTCGGCGTGCTGACCGACGACGCTCAGATGGTGCGTGAACTGTACGTGCTCCGGCGATGCGGCGGAGAGGCGGACGATCAGCAGAACAAAGCCGCGATCCCGCTGACTGTGCGCACCGTGCGGCTGCCTCTGAGGTATAAGGCGGAGGAAGCGGCGTACGCGTTGGCACGAGAGGAAGCCAAGGGGGAAGAGGAAGATGACGAGTTCGAGGGAGAGGAGGGAGAGCAGGAGATGGGGTCTGCGGCGGCCCACACGCGCGCGTGGGAGATCCAGCTGCGCTGCAGGCAGGCCGCGACGCATCCGGCGCTGTACTACGGCTCGCTCGCGCGCCGTTTGCAAATGCAAGGCGTCGGCGGAGGGGGAGAAGCCGGTCTCTCGATCGAGATGGCGGCGCTGGCCGCGCGCGTGAGGAGAGATCCGTCGGCCAAGATCGCCTTTGTCGTCGAAGACATAGCCGCGGCGCGTTGCGGGTGCGTCGTGTTCTGCGACTGGATCGACGAGATGCGGCTCGTCGAGGAGGCTCTGGTCGCAGACGGTCGGGTCTCCGCTCAGGACGTACGAGGATTCCACGGGCAACTGAACGTGCAGGAGAGAGACGACGCGCTGGGATGGTTCCGACGAGGATGCGGCGGTCAGCATCGGTGCTCCACGGTGCTCATCGCCCAGATCCGGTGCGCCGCGCAGGGTCTCAACCTCCAGTGCGCAGAGCGAGCCTACATCATGCGGCCGCAGTGGAACCCTGCGGTCGAGAGGCAGGCCATAGGCCGTCTGCACCGCAGCGGCCAGACGCGACCGGTCACCGTGCTGCGGCTCGTCGCCAAGGGGACGGTCGACGAAGCGATGCTGAGGCGCCAGACGCGGAAGCTGAAGTGCGTCACCGAGACGCTACGCGACGACGAGATGGAGCGAACGCTGACCGAGGGCATGGGGGATATGAAGATCTAATGCAAACGCCGCAAAGGTCCTCCCTCCAGCCCCACGCTTCTGGAAACACTAGGTTCCGCCCATTCAGACCGCGGACATGGAATTCGGCGGATGGCATTCTATATCCAGTTTAATGTATTCTCGGCTTCATTCCCGGAGTCTCCATGGGATAACATTGGATGCCGCGAAGCGAGGTCGCATGAAGTCGCATGGAGACTCCGGGGGGGGGCGTTGGTGTACGCTAAGACATGTCGAGGGCGGAATAGAACGGTTATGTCGCCGTCAGGCAACGTGCTGACCCGGCAGCGTCACCGCGGCCCTGCTGAATGGCGTGACCGTATCTCTGATTTTAGAGCACGGATCTCTTGTGTGACCTGCTGCGAGCGGCCGGCTGACCAATTATGTAGGACTGGCAGGTAGAGCTCCATCTGCATCACCTGTTTCAAGAAGGGGGCCGACAGCATCGACCCGCACTCGTGCCGGATGAACATCAGCGCCACTCCCGCGACCGCGAAGTACGCGCTGATGTCGGAAATAGACTCGAGTTTCTCGGCGGCGGTGTGCATGGGATGTCGTCGAAAACGCGTCTGCGGTATTGGCGGAACGAGGGAGTAGATCCAACAGCAGGTCATGCGGCTCATCCCCATCCTCCGTGCATTTTTATTATAACGACACTGGAAAAAAAATAGTGTTGATTGAGGACGTTGCCCTCAATCCTAGATAAGCGTCTTTGCGTCTGCGGCCGGCACCGTGATTCGATCACTGAGGACGCCGGAAACGCCCATGTCGTCGAACTCGGGGATCTTGTTGCACATGCCTTTGAGCACGAAAAGCCAAGTCAATGCATCATCAAACTGGAGATACGGAGATGGAACCCCAAAAGTCTAAGAACACACAATGGAGCGGCCTGCTAGCTAGCAGCAGCATGTTCGTTTAGTAAGTCGTCATCACGTCGACGAGGACGCCGCCGCCTCCCCCAGGCGGCTCGGGCAGCACGTGCTGTGTCCGCCCCTCCAGACGACGATCTGGCACTCCCTCGAGCAGTACCTCAGCGGGCATCCGCCCAAGCCGCACGCCAGCGTCTTGAGCTCGAAGTCTGTGCAGCCCGACAGGTTCCGGCAAGCTCGATTGCTGCAGGAGTGTAGACCGGGCGTGATGGGCGCGACGGCGTCGCCGTCGGGGGGAGACGAGCTCAGCCGAAAGCTGAGGTGCGACGTGATACGGGCGTCGTAGTCGTCGGCGTTGTCCGCAAGCAGATGCAGGCGGGACAGTGAAGTGATGCCCTCGTGGATCGCTCTGATCAGCGCCTTGAGGCCGTCCCTGCCGGGCGCGATGACCCTTCTGACCTTTGCCAGCGTGAGGATCAGCGACGCGCACGTGTTGACGGCCGCGAGTCTGTCGATGGGCAACCGGCACTCGCAGATGACCGCCTCGGACTTTACAAGTGCCCGTGCGAAGATCGCGCGGCAGAGAGGTATGGAAGTAGGAGAACACCAGGTTGTGAAAGAGAGACCACAGCGAGGTCGCCATGCGCATCAGCTTCACTTCAGCGGCGCGCGTCGGGGTCCACGCGTCCAGTATCAGTTCCGAGAGCCCGTGAGTCCCTGGAGCTCCGACCAGCAGCTTGATCATGTCGATGATGCACGCGCTCTCCTCCCGGTCGCCCGGGTTCCACCGCATGTGGGACGAACGCATCGACAGAAGGCGCAGTGCGGCCTCGGCCATCTGGTCCTTTTCGGCGCGCGAGGAGACGATGCGCCGCGTCGAAGACCGGGAGATGAGCGCAGTTGCGGCCCGCATGGCGCACTCGATCGCGACGGCGCCCTCGCTCCGATCGATGTTCTCGCCCGCCGCCGACAGCAGGACCGCCGCCGAAACGGCGCATGCACCGGCGCATGCACCGGCGCATGCACCGGCGCCGACGGCGAACACGTCCGCCGCGACCGCGACGCACCGCGGGAGCGATCTGCACTCGGCGCCGCGTAGATCGTCGTGATGGGCGAGGTAGCACGCCGTCTGCATCAGATACGTACGGATGTCGATCGAGCCTCGCTCGGCCGCTAGAGCCTCGGTCGCACGCGTGAGAGCGTCGTAAACCGCCGCGGACTCCAAGCCGATGGCGTTCGCCATCATCGCCGCGGCCAACGCCAGGTCCGCTCCTGAGCGCAGGGCCATGGAGCGATCCACGGGAGGGCGGGCTGCGGTGCGGACGTGCCTTCGAGGGCTCACAACAGTCAGTCTCTTCGGAAGCGCCTCGAGAGCGTTGGACAGGGACTTTGAGTTCATGAACGAAAGCATGTATTCTCGTTCGGCTCGGTTCGCGAGCAGGAAGATGGCATTCGAAAGGCGGTCCATGACCAGGATCACGGCCGCCCTGCAAGAGCCGGTGGTCGAAGAAGGATGCTGCACCATCCGGGTGAACATGTCACATGCCCAGTAGAGGAACTGGAAACTCTCTTCCGAACAAAAACGGTGGACGTCCATAACTGGCGTACAGAGAGGTTGTGAGAGAACTGGTTGATAAGGTTCGCGAGACATCATTGGTTTCGGATCCGGCGCTAAAGAATAAGACGACCGCGGGCTTAAATGATGAATAATGGGCATACGATCAGACAATGGACCCCGAGCTTTCCAGGGGGCTGATCGACTGCTACTTCGGCGGGCGCAATGGCCAGCAGCTCGTCAAGCACCAGATCGACTCATACAATGACTTCATATCGCGCAAGCTCGAGCAGATCGTCGAGGGGTTCAACCCGATCGACGTGTGCAACACCTACTTGCCTGAAGCGGGGTGCTACAAGTACGTCGTCTCAGTCGCGATGCAGAACCCGGCGCTGTCCCGCCCGTTGATCTACGAGAAGGACGGCAGCACCAAGGCGATGCTGCCCAACGACGCGCGCTTGCGCAACCTGACGTACGCGGCGCCTCTTTCGGTCGACATCTGCATCACGGCCAAGACGTGGTCGCCAGAGGCCCGCGAGTACGTCGCCGACAACAAGCGCATCAACGCGGTCAGCCTCGGCCGCGTCCCCGTGATGGTCAGGTCGCGCTACTGCGCTCTCTCTCACCCGAACCAGGTGCCCAACGGCATGGACGAGTGCCGCCACGACTACGGCGGCTACTTTGTGATCAACGGAAGCGAGAAGGTCGTCATCAGCCAGGACCGCATCGCCGAGAACCGCGCGTACGTCTTCCTCAACACCAAGGCGTCCTGCTACTCGCACGTCGCCGAGATCCGTTCGGTGCAGGAGGACCGCTTCGGCGTGCCCAAGACCCTAACTCTGAAGCTCTCGAGCAAGGCGAACAACTTCGGGCGCACCGTCAAGCTGTGCATGCACCACATCAAGCACGACGTCCCGGTCGTCATCATGTTCCGTGCGCTCGGCGTCGAGAGCGACAAGGACATCGTGCGGTATATCATCCAAGACGAGGACGACCCGATCTCAGCGCTGCTGGAGACCGAGCTGGTGGGATGCCTGGACGAGGGCAGCAGCATCCGCACGCAGCAGGCTGCACAGGAGTACCTCGCGGCGCACCTGACGCTGCCTCACCACCACCAGCAGCACCAGCAGCAGCACCCCTCCGACGCGCACCGCATGGGCGTGCTGCGCAGCGTGCTGCGCAAGGACCTCCTCCCGCACGTCGGGCAGGAGCCGCTCAAGAAGGCGCTCTACATCGGCCACATGATCGGGCGCCTGATGAGGTGCTACCTCGGGCTTCGCCCGCTCGACGACCGCGACTCTTACGTCAACAAGCGTCTCGACACGCCCGGCGTCCTGATCGCCAACCTGTTCCGCCAGTACTACGGCAAGGTCGTCAAGGACATGCGCACGCTGATCCAGAAGGAGATCAACGGCGGATCCTGGAAGGCGACGAACAAGCTCATCAACGTCGTCGGCAAGTCGAACGTGTACAAGCTCATCAAGCCGACGATCATCGAGGCCGGGCTCAAGTACGGGCTCGCGACCGGCAACTGGGGCGTCAAGACCAGGTAGGACCTTTTCTCTTAGGGAGTGCGCCCCCTTTGGGGGGGCGCGTCCCTAAGCAAAAGCTCGACCAAAATGGCGCCCTAAGGGGCGCGTCCCTGGCCTTCCTCTGGCTTAAGGCTACCCCGGAGATTCCATGTGACTCCATGGCCTTCCCCAGTGCCACAGAGTACTGGCGGGCGGGGAGATCTCATGGAATCTCCGGGAGGACTAGTTTCGACACCTACACGTGCATCGCATGGAATCTCCGGGAGGACTACTTTGACACTATACACGTGCATCGCATCTGACCTTCCTCCGACCTTCCCATGCTCGCAGCCGGGTACGCCAGGGAGTTGCACAGGTGAGATGAGATGAGACAGAACGAACGCTTGGGCGCCTGTCTTTGCAGTCTGCAGAGTGAGCCGGAGGCCCTCCTGGCATCCCCTCGCAAGGTGGGGTCGCTCGGGGACAGAGGGGCGAGGCACGAGCTCCCTCTTTCTCTGAGCCCCCAGCTTGCTCTGCAGGTGCTCAACCGCATGACCTACGTCGCGACGCTGTCGCATCTGAGGCGCGTCAACACCCAGATCGAGAAGACCGGCAAGCTCGTGCAGCCGCGCAAGCTTCACCCGACGCAGTGGGGCGTCATCTGCCCCTCGGAGACGCCCGAAGGCGCCTCGGTCGGACTCGTCAAGAACATGGCGTTGCTGACGCACATCACCGTCGCGACGCCGTCCGACCCCGTGCGCCGCGCTCTCGACGACCTCGGGCTCGTCAGGTTCGCCGTGGGCGCCGAGCTCGCGAACACTGCTCACAACGGCCGGACGCCCGCAGAGGCAGTCGCAGTGTTCAAGGGCGCGACGCGCGTGTTTGTCAACGGCGACCTGGTCGGAGCGCACTCAGACACGCCGACGCTCGTCGCCGGACTGAGGTCGCTCAAACGAGGCGGAGTGCTGAGTGCGTTCACGTCCATCGTGTGGAGCGTGCTCGGGAGGGAGGTCACGATATGCACCGAGGGAGGCCGCTTCGCGAGGCCGCTGATGGTCGCTGACAAGGCCACCGGCGCTCCGACGCTGTTGGCCGACGCCGATCTCGCCGCGGCGGCGGCACGCGGAGCAGCCGCTTGGCACGACCTGGTGCTCGCCGGCGCGGTAGAGTACCTGGACGTCGACGAGAGCAACGCCGCCATGATCGGAGGCTGCGGGTACAGGAGCGAAAATAATGCAGCGTTGTCATCTGTGGCCGACCTGTCGAACCTGACGCACCTCGAGGTCTCGCCCTACGCGTTCCTCGGCGTCGTCGCCGGCTGCATCCCTTATCCAGACCACAACCAGGCGCCGCGGAACACGTACCAGGCAAGCTGGGGGCACAGAGGCAGAGCGGGGTCGTTCCTCGCCCGCTCTGTCCACGGGCGACCCCACCTTGCGATGGATCATGCGATGTGTTCTGACCTCTGATGCAATGTCTTCTGCCCTGCAGTCGGCGATGGGGAAGCAGGCGATCGGAGTCTACGCTCTCAACTTCCGCCACCGCTTCGACTCGGCCGTGCACGTGCTCATGTACCCGCAGCGTCCGATGGTCTCGACGCACACGGCGCGCATCATGAACTGCGACAACCTTCCGTGCGGGATCAACGTGATGGTCGCGATCGCGTGCTACACCGGGTTCAACCAGGAGGACTCGGTCATCGTCAACCGCTCGGCGGTCGAGCGTGGCATGTTCGCGTCCACGTTCTACAAGACGCTGAGGGAGCAGGTGGGTGCGTACGACGCCTGACCTGACCTGAGAGAATCAGGCGCATGACGCGTCGTGTCTCGTTGGCTTACTCATGATCCCAAAAACGTAGAACAACAAGAACCACTCGACGGGCGAGGAGGAGTTCTTCTGCCGCCCGGACCCGGCGACGACGCGCAACATGAAGTCGCACAACTACGACAAGCTCGGTCCGAACGGCTTCGTCAACGAGGGGACGTACGTCGAGCCCGGCGACGTCGTCATCGGGAAGTGCATGCCACAAAAGCAGGGACACGCGATGCACAACAAGGACATGAGCGTAGCGCTCAAGAGCAACGAGCGCGGCTTCATCGACCGCAACTGCCACAGCCACAGGCACTTCCCCAACACGACGTCAGATGGCTACACCTTTGCCAAGCTGCGCCTGAGGCAGGAGCGCACGCCCAACATTGGAGACAAGGCAAGCTGAGGGCTCAGAGAAAGAGGGGATCGTGCCTCGCCCTCTGTCCACGAGCGACCCCACCTTGCGAGGGGGGTCCGGGAGCCCCCTCACGATTCGGGTCGGGTGCCTGGGGAAAGAGGAGGGGCGGACGCAGGAGCCCCTCCTTTCACAAGACTCGTCCCGCTTGCTCCCGAATCGTAGGTGAGCTGCTACACGAGCGACCACGACGTGCTGACCCAGTCGCACGGGTGGGTCCCGATCGGCGAGGTCGACGTCGCAAAGCACCGTGTCGCGAGCCTGCTCGACGACGGAACGTTCGCGTACCAGTCGCCGTCGCAAGTGCAACAGTACCAGTACAAGGGGGGGATGGTGGCAGTGACCGGACCTCAGATCGACCTGCTGGTCACGCCGGACCACCGTCTCTGGGTCTCAAGCATCGGTCAGGACTGGATCAAGGCAAAGTTCTGCAGCGAGACCGCCGGGCAGGTAAGCGCCTGCACAACAGGCAGTGGCCGCGTCTTCCTCAAGGCCACGACGACCTGCTGGAAAGACGACGACTGCGACGACGTCGCCAAAAAGCGCCTAATATTGCTAGGCCAGTGGGTCGCCCAGAGCGAGATGATGCGTGTGTCAGATGAGCGTATCAGCACCACGCTGCTGCCGGAGTGGGTTTTCGCCAAGCCGTCGTCCGCAGCCCGAAACCTCATGGTCGGTCTGATGAAACCATCCGCCTGCGGAGGGAAGTGCGCAAGGGACAGCGTCTTCTTCACGCGCTCGTCCAAACTTGCCGATCAGGTGCAGAGGCTCGGGCTGCACGCAGGAGTGCCGTGCGACATCGAAGACCGAGATGAAGACGGAGCACACACTGTGGTCCCGTGCGCGAGCGTGGCCGTGATTGCATACGCCGAGCTCGTGGTGGACGGCCAGAGCGCAGTCACCGACGTGTACTGCTGCACGGTCCCCGAGGGGCCGGGCGTCATCTACGTGCGCCGCAACGGCAGGGCGGTGTGGTGCGGAAACAGCCGCCACGGACAGAAGGGCACGATCGGCATGCTCTACCGCGAGGAGGACATGCCGTTCACGTCGGACGGAGTCGTGCCGTCGCTGATCATCAACCCGCACGCCATCCCGTCGCGCATGACGATCGGCCAGCTGATGGAAGCGCTCGAGAGCAAGGCCGGAGCTCTGAGCGGCGCGTTCGGGGATGCCTCACCTTTCAACGGACGCACCGTCGAGGTAAGCTGGGGGCTCAGAGTGAGAGGGGCTCGTGCCTCGCCCCTCTGTCCCCGAGCGACCCCACCTTACGAGGGATGCCATGGGGATATGCCATGGGGATATGCCAAGAGTTCATGCCATATGAGACACCATGGGGATGCATGGGGATGCATGGGGATGCATGGGGATGCATGGGGACGCATGGGGATGCATGGGGACGCATGGGGATGCATGGGGACGCATGGGGACGCATGGGGACGCATGGGGACGCATGCCCCGACCTGAGGCCCCCTCGCAAGGTGGGGTCGCTCGGGGGCAGAGGGGGGAGGCACGACCCCCTCTTTCTCTGAGCCCCCAGCTTGCTGCCGCAGGACATCGCGGCCGAGCTCGAGGCGCTCGGAGCGCACCGCTACGGGGACGAGGTCATGTACAACCCTCGCAGCGGCGAGCAAGTGCCGTGCGCCATATTCCTGTGTCCGACCTACTACCAGCGGCTGAAGCACATGGTCGAGGACAAGGTGCACTGTCTGACCGCCGAGCACGACGTGCTGACCTCAAAGGGTTGGAAGCACATCGCCGACGTCTCTGCGGCCGACGAGATCGCGACGCTCGACGCAAACGGCGAGCTGGTGTACGCGTATCCCATCGAGCTGTTGCATTACCCGAGCTACAAGGGCCGGATGTACCGTGTCGCTTTCAGCAGCGGCGCTTCCGGCGTCGACCTCGACGTCACGGCCGGACACCGCATGTACGTCCGTCGTGCGGGCGACGAGGATTTTGGCCTGCACGCCGTCGAGGATGTCGGCGCCGGCGCATCGTACAAACGCAACGCGCCGTGGACGGCGCCCGACCTCGACCTGTTCTTCGACGGGGAAGGAAAGAGGATGGACGCGTGGATCTTTGCCGCCGGAGTGTGGGTCGCCTGGGGAGACCTCCCCGAAGACGGGATCGGGCCAGAAGTGCCTCAGCACGTCCGCGCCGCGGCGCACGCGGCACTCGGCGTGCTCGGCGGGTCTCCAATCGCCCGATGGCTCGAAGGCGAGCCGGGCGCCATGGCGCCGCGCGACGTCCGTCGCCTGCCGTCTTGGGTTTGGCGCCTGAGCGCGCGCCAAGCGACGTCGTTTCTCGCCGCGACCATGCTCGGAGTCGGCGACGCCGTCGGCTTCCACACAGCCTCGGAAGGTTTGGCCGGCGACCTCTCGCGTCTGGCGCTGCACGCCGGGGGCAGCGCCGACGTGCGCCCTTACTGCTCAGCGGCGGTGACCGCCGACGGCATGCCGGCCGGCCCTGCCCTTTGGCGCGTGACGTTCGCACGCAGGGACGCAGGGGGCAACGAGCCGAACGCCGTCGACGCTCCGGCGTCCCGCGACGGGTTCGAGGGTCCGGTCTACTGCATGACCGTGGGCGGGCCGGGCGTCTTCTACGCGCGCCGCAACGGCCGCCCGGCGTGGACCGGGAACTCGCGTGCGGCCAACGGGCCGGTCGTTCTGCTGACGCGCCAGCCGGCGGAGGGCCGCGCTCGCGACGGCGGCCTGCGCCTCGGAGAGATGGAGCTGGAGTGCCTCTGGGCGCACGGATCCATGTACTTCCTCAAGGAGCGCTTCATGGAGTGCTCCGACAACTACCGAGTGTTCGTCTGCAAGAAGTGCGGCATCATGGCGACCGTCAACCCCGAGCGCGGCATCTACTTTTGCAAGGCGTGCAAGAACATCACCGAGTTCTCCGAGGTCCGCGTGCCCTACACGTCCAAGCTGCTGTTGCAGGAGATCCAGACCATGTCCATCGGCGCGAGGTTCATCACTTGAGCTTTTCTCTTGGGGATCGCCCTCCTCCGGGGGGGGCGATCCCCAAGCAAAAGCTCGACCAAAATGGCGCCCTACGGGGCGCGTCCCCGATAGGGGGGCTGGTAGTGCACGCGTTCAGTGGTGAGGCATGTAAAGAAAATCAACTCGATCCGACAGACACACACAAGCACAAGCACAAGCACTCAATACAGTATGCACGACAGGCACATGCAGGTCCTTCGCGGCGCGAACGACCCATCGAATCCCTTGTCAGCGCTTCACCGGCACGTTCTGATGGGCATCTTGAAAGACGACACCTCCTGGTACGAAGCGCACCTGGACCGGACGTCGACGGCGTTCTTGGCGGGCAGGGGGGCGTCGTATCAGGGGACGTGCGCGTTTCCAGAGCCGACCGGGATCAACGTCAACATGATGCCGATCCGCTTGTTCGACCGGTCGACGTACCCAAGCTTCATCCTGCCCTACGAGGACATGATCCGAAGTTGCTTGGTGTCCTCGTGGGACTACACCAACGTGAAGGAGCCCTCCCTCTACGAGCGCGTCGCGTACCTGACGATCGACGAGTCGCCGGTGCCGGCGGGGCGGTCGCATCGCCGGCCGGGATTGCACGTCGAGCGCCCCGCCGTGACCTCCGGGAGGCACGTCCCCTACGAAGCCGTCAACGGACCCCACGGCACCGAACCGTTCAGCGAGTACAAATCGCTCGCCTGGGGGATGGGCGGATGCCTCGACGGCCTGCCGGTCGACGGCATCTTCATGGCGTCGAACGTCGCCGACTCGTGCAAGGTGTGGCCGGTGACCGTCGTCGACCCGGAGGAAGTGACGGACGCGCACGGCGGGATCGAGCACATGCGCGATTTCATCGGCGCGGGGCGGGCGCTCGGGGCCGGAGAGATGTGTTGGATCACAGACCGCACGCCGCACGAGTCGCTGCCGCATGACCGCGACGCGCACCGCCAGTTCTTCAGACTCGTCGTCGGCCGCATCTCGGTCTGGTATTCGAGGCACAACGCGCCGAATCCGTTGGGAGTCCAGCCGGACGCGCCTGTGTCGGACGCCGATAAGTTCGCTATATATCCAGTTTAATGTATTTTGACTATATTCCCGGCATGGCATTACATGGGATGCCGCGAGGTCGCATGGAGGCTCCGGGGTGGGGTGACATGACACGTTTTTGGCTTCCGCATGTGCAAAAAAATCGTCAATGACGGTATCACCAGGCACGATGCGGGCCGACCCATCTGCTTCCTCCGCAGCGCTGATGGCCATGGGTGCCGAGGAGGTGTGCACGATGGACCCGCGTCGCCCTGGCGTCCGCAGGTTCGTCCCCGAGGTGATCCCGACGGAGGTCCCCGTCACGGCCGATGCGTTCAGGCATTTCTTTCCGGTCAAGATCGGCGTCACGTCCGCGCACGTGCGGCTGGCGAACATCGGCACGTACAGCATGACCGCCCCGGCGCAGGCCGACGTCATGTGCGCGCACATCGCGGCGGCGCTCGGCCGCCCGGCAGCCAACGTCTGCATCACAGACGCGCTGGCAAACATGGGCGGAATGACCATGGCGTTCGCGCGCCACTTCAAACGCGTGAACGCGTGCGAGATCGTGCCGCTGCACTGCGATATCCTGCGGCACAACCTGAACGCTTACGGGCTTGTGGACAAGGTCGCGATCCGTTGCGGCGACTACATGGACCACGTGCTGTCGCTCGAGCAGGACGTCGTGTACTTTGACCCGCCGTGGGGTGGACCCGAGTACCGCCGCGCGGGCGCACCTCTTTCCCTGGGAATAGACAACGTCAACATCGCGTGCATCATCCAGGCACTCCTGCGTCCGCCGAGACCCCGCGCCGAGTGCGTCGTGATGCGCGTGCCGGTGAACTACGCCTTCGGCGACCTGCACACCAAGCTCGACGGCATGATCGTCGCCCACTTCCACATCTCTCGCGGCGTGCACCCGCAGGCGTTGGTGATCGTCAGGCGCCTCGCCGGTGCGAACGCCAAGAGCAAGAAGACCGGGACGGTGGTGTACGGATCGACAACGCCATACGGTTGAAGTAGCTCCATTCGAGCTCGGCGGGGTGTGGTCAGGCGAATGCTCGCCTAACGGGGTATCCGCCGCCTACCGACCTGGACGCCGTATGGGACCTGGACGCCGTATGGGACCTGGACGCCATATGGGACCTGGGTTTGGTTGACGTACGTTGAGGGGTTTTGGGTTCAATTGATCACCGATCCACTTATATATTTGGTTGATAGCATACTCATCGTTGGCGATGGCGATTCTTATTCGCGCATCACCTTTTAGGTTACGGTTTGCTGTCTTACGCAGAGCATCGGGTAAAATGAAACCAGGCGTGCCTCCTATACCGTTTTTACCGAACTCCGCTGTTAAGCAAGAGAGCCCGAAATCGATCACTTTGAACCGATCCCCACACCACACCACGTTATCCGGTTTTAAATCGCTGTGTGCGTATCCACTGCCGTGAAAAACTCGAATGAAATTATCCAATGCACTCTTTAGTTTCGGGAGGTGGGTGTCATTCTCGAATAATCTGGTTTTCACCATGTCAGTTAACGTCGTCTGGCATGGGGTCTGCAATATCACGTACAAATCGCTTACGATGGCGTTATTAAGGTGCACAGTTAAGCCATTAAGTATGTTCAGTTTGAAGCATGATTTGTTTTTCCCGGTGGTAAGTCCTTTGACGGTCGCGTAGGCCATGTGGTCCTGAAAATCGTAAAGAAACGCGCGTCGAGCAAATTGTTCTCCGCGCACCTCATCCTGATATGCTTCTACATTCTCAAGACCACCCCTCATGATCTTCATCGACAGCTGGTTGGCCTCCACCATTTGTTTCGTGTCATCGAAGAATGTGGCGGTCACATCCTTGTTGGTATCGCCCTGGTATACTTTGATGTTGTATTGTGAGTCTTTCAGTTGATCCAAGAGCGTTCTAGTGTTTTCCGCGTCGTAAAAGCATCCAAACGTCCCTCCTTGCTTACCTTTGCATGTTACTGTTATTGGTTTATTGCAGAATCTTTTTATGTTGTTGCAAATCCTCAAACTGGATTTCTGAGGAACGATTGCCGGTGTCGGTCTGCCTACATGGGTCTCTTCCAAGACCTGTTGCAGCTTTCGTGCCTCCTTCAAAGGAGCGATTTTCGGTATGCCTTCGGGCTGCCGAGGTACCTCAGCCAGTGCGCGTAAGGGGGGGGGTGCTGCTGCCTTTGCCGCTATGGGGGGGGGCAGTCTTGGAACAGGGACAATCGTCTGTACGTGAACGGGCGCAGCCGGCTGTTGTGCTGGCGGTGCGGGCCCACGTAGTAGCCGTTGTTGTTTTGCCGGCGCCAGGGGCAATACCGGAGGAGCGATTGCTGGTGCACGTACCGGCTGTTGTGGCGCAGCATTCCGCACTTCAGCCGGATGGGATGCCGCTGCAGAGACCTGAGCCGAGACTTGAGGAACGATAGCCGCCTGTGCCTGTGCCTGTGCAAGTACCTCTGATATTGGCACAACATCACGAACCTCCCCACGTACGAGTCCGGGCTCAATTGCCGGTACGCGAACGGGCGCGGGTGGCACAGCCGCCGCCTGGGGCTGGGGCTGCGGTGCCGAGACCGGTTCCAAGACCGGTTCCAATACCGCGACACGCTGTTGTGCCTCCGGACGAATGATTGCCGATGTGCGTTGTAAGACGGGGCGTACGTCGGGTTGTCGCACCACGGGAGGCGCTGCCGAGCGCTCCGGATCCGTGTTAACGCTTGCCGGTGCAGGCGACCGCGGTATTGCCAGTGCTTCCGGAGGATGTAGCCCTTGTACCTCGAATGCGTCGGCGAGCCTGAGAAGCCTGTCTCGATCTTCCTGATTTTTAAAGTGCGGTGCGAAAGAAGCCAATGCAACCATCCCCCTCGGAAGCGTCGCGGTTTGGTCCATCCTCGCGGCGATGGCCGTCACTTTGTATCCGGAGCAGCATTTCGAGAGGCAGGCGATCGCGTCTGCGACAGACACATGTTCGAACGGCGAAGTGATGAAATCATATCGAGGCACTGCCCTTGTGGTCATGGCGTACAACAAGGTGACGTAGTATTGAATCACTGCCGTCCGCAAAAGCTGGCGATGCCCGTTGTTTACTCGCACCTGCACATCCGAGTTCGGCGATACCCGATGCATTGCTGGGACGGCATTGTCGTTCGCTTCAGAAAACTGGATGTACTCTGCGGCCTTCGGCCAAGCATCGAGAACCCCTTTCAATACGGTTTGATCATGATTTGCACTTTGCAACCGGAACTGGCTGACTTCACCGCTCGACAAGCAGGGCGTGGGCGAAGACATTGCATCTACACAGGGGAGTCACACTTTTTGGCATGCTCGCCGGGAACCCCCATGGGGCCGACGATACATGCATGCGCGCTAACCAATTATGGAAAGGCGAGGATTTTCCGTCATTCCTCTCGCCTCTCTGCGTTCGCCAGCTGCGTTCTAAGCGATTGAAACTTGTAGTAGTTCCCGCACGTGATCGGCACCCCACCGCAGATAGGCGCCTCATCCCTTCCCGGATGCTCAGGTTCAATGCTCTGTTCGTACGCGTTGAGGTCGGTGGCGTCGAGAGGCTCAAAGACGTCTGTTGGGCGCACGCCCCATTCGACCTGAGCGACGCCGTCGAGGCGCCAGAGCGTGGTCTCTAGCGCCTCGATGGCCGCGAGCCCGCATCTGTTGAAGAACGCGTCACGTCGCCGCACGCCCTCCGTATCGACCCTTTTGTTGGCACCGTCGAACCAAAACTGCTGGTCGCAGCCGGAGAAGCAGTGGATCGTCCCTGCGCTCGCCTCTGCGATCCTGAGCGTGCCCCCCGCCTTCCTCTGAGGGCGTTCATCAGCGCCGCCGCATCCTCTGTACAGGAGCCCGCGGCAGGTCAAGAACAGCTCGCCGTCCTCGTCGTAGAAGTGGCCGTTCGCCCGCACGACGCAGTAGTCGACGCGTCGGGCGCCCGACGGCGTCACCCTGTAGGAGGTCGCCCTGACCGCGAAGCCCATGTTGTACGCCGACGATGGGTGGCGCGAGCATTCCACGGACGATAGCTTGGTGTACCTCGAAGCCATGTGGGATGTGTGACCGAGGCGTGAAAGAGCATCCGTTTACACTCCGCCTAAGGCGGACGAGCGAGTCACACGTCACACGACGAACCCGTCATGGCATACGTGCACGCTCTGCTGTCCTCTGCCCTTTCTCAGTACGCCACACGCGACAACGCGACCGGCACTGACAAGACGACGTCTCATGCATACGGGCCGCTGTACGACGCGCTGTTCGCGTCACCTGTGCGAGAGCGTGTAAGGCGCGTGCTCGAGCTCGGCGTCTACTCGGGCGCGTCGGTGCTCGCCTTCGCAGACTACTTTGAGGACGCCGATGTCGTCGGACTCGACGTAGATCTCGCCCGCGTGGTCTTTGGCCGGCGCCACCCGCGCGTCAGGTACGCGACCGCTGATGTCACCGACGCGTCGGAGCTGACGATCGCGTTGGGTTGCGACGGGCAGTTTGACGTCGTGATCGACGACGCATCGCACCGCCCGGACGACCAGATCCGATCGCTCGAGCTGTTGGTGCCGCGTCTGGCGCCTGGCGGGATTTACGTGATCGAGGACGTCGATGGAGGCTCCGTCGAGGCCTTTCGGCCAAAGGTGGCCGCCGTGGCCGACACGCACGGTCTGACCGTCGAGTGGCACGACCTGAGGCACGTCACTGGGCAGTTCGACGACATCGTCGTGGTTCTACGAGCCGCTTCTTTCGTGCAGGGTGTGTAGAGTAACCATGAAAGCTTGGAACTGGACCGACCTGGCCTTCATGGCCGCTCCTCTCGTATTAGGCGTAGGGCTGACGCGGCTCGTGACCCCCGAATACCGGCAGTGCGGACGACGGCCGTCGATCCAGCCGCCGGGGTGGGCGTTTGCAACCGCGTGGACGGTTCTCTACGCGTTGGCGGGCGTCTCCCTGGCGCTCGCCTGGCGCGACTCGGGGCGCAACGCCAAGGCGCCGCAGGTGGTCGCTCTGATCTGCGCGCTCGTGGTCATGATGCTGTGGTGGGTCGTGTTCTCGAACGTGTGCCGTCCGTCGGCCGCGTTCTGGGCGTTGCTGGCCGTGCTCGCCGGCGTCGCCGGCGCGACAGAGGCCCTGCGGAGGGCAGGGAGCGTGCGATCGGCTCTGTTGCTGGTCCCGCTGGTCGCGTGGCTCTGCTTCGCGTCTCTCCTCCAGTTCCTGTCGATCAAGTAGATCAGAGAGCATTCGCCATTAGCACGGGTGTAAATGATTGCATCAGTGCTTACCCCGTCATCATGGCCGAAGCCGCAAGTGCATCGTCTCTGTCCTTGGTGTCTTCGGACGGGAGGACGTTCAACGTCCCGTCCGACGTGATCGCGCGCCGCGGAGACGGCGTATGCGCAGGCTACCACAGTGCGACTGTCAACGACCTCCTCCTCGACGATATGATCATCGGGGAGTCCATCCCTCTGTCGAACGTCGCCGGCGAAACCTTCGAGAAGGTGCTCGAGTTTTGCCGCCGGAGGCACGGCCTGGAAGCAGGAGAGACCGACGAGGAATGGGAGCGGCGATATCTCCAGATCGATCAGGCCGCTCTGTTCAAGCTCGTGTCTGCCGCCGACTACCTCGACATCAAGGACCTGCTAGACGTCACGTGCATGCAGGTCGCTCGCTTGATACGTGGGAAGACGGCCGAGGAGCTCAGGACCTTGTTCAACATCAAGAACGACTTCACGCCCGAGGAGGAGACAGAGATCCGAAATGAGAACGCATGGCTGTTCGATTAGTTCCCCAACCTGTCCGCGTACGGGACTCTGTGCCCAGAGTTCCCCTAAGGCGCGATGATGGACGCATTGTTAGTTCAGTAGGACAAAAATCCTCTTTAAAATCGGCGGTTGGACTTGCGAGCGGTGCGCTTCGAGCTGGGCACGAACGCGCCGGGCATCGGCCGTCCCAGCCTGTCGACGACGACGTCGTCGGAAGGGCACTGCAGGCCGACGCTCGTTCGGAAGTCCGTATCGTTCCACATGGCGTTCTCGATGCACTTGCGTCCGTTGCGCACGTTGGCCGGCCCGACCTGCTTGAACTGCGCGTCGTCCAGCTTGAGCTGGTTGATCGGCCAGTATTGGCCGCCCACTCCGTACTGCCCGCAGGCTTGGGACAGAGAGCACGAGGCTCCCTGGGCGGCGCACTGCTCACGGTAGGCGTCGAAGGCGGCGAAGCGGCACGGCTTGGGCCTGTCCGCCATCGGAGGCCTGGTCTTGCGCATGGTGCCTCCTGTCTTGCCAGCGCTCCGGCTGACCGGCTTAACGGAGGATGCACGGGGCGACGCAGGCCTGCTTGCGGTTGCAGTCCTGCTTGCGGTTGCAGGCCTCGCTGTGCCAACTGAAGCGCGCGCAGAGGGGGCCCTGGAAGAGACCCTGGTTGCGGTGGTCGACGTCTTCTTCTTAGGAGGCATCTCGGTGTTGTTTCTGTTATGCCATCTGGCAAGATAAAAAAAGGCAGTCAGAGCAAACACGCACCGGCCGCCGATGCCATCTGCCGCCGCTGCCCCGCCGCCCCGATCTTCTGCTCGCAAAAGGGCGGCGGACTCGCGAAAACGGGTGAAACCGAATCCCTCCTCGTGCGCCGTCACGTACGGCGGCGAAACGCCGCCGCCGGGGAAGGTCGAAGACTGCGACCTCGTTCTCGTCCAAGACCCCGACCGGCTTCGCCGCGTGCTCAAGGAGGCTGGCCTCGACGATCGAAGCATCGCCGTCAAAGTCGTCCTGCCGGAAAAGGTGAGGATGGTCGTCTGCTGGTTTGACGCCAATAAGCCGGCGACGTCGGCGGCGCAGATCGCCCAAGTCGCCGTAGCTCTCCGCCGCGACGACGAGAGCGTAAGGCTGCGCATGGAGCTCGTCGACTCGGAGCACAGGGCGCGCATCGTCCTTGCGGTCGCCAAGGCGGCGTACGATGGGTACGCGTCGCGAAAGAGGAAGGACGGGGACGCGCACAAAAAGATAACGTTCTTCGGTGCGGGGACGGCCGACGACGGCCGTCACTTAGAGCGCGTGTGCCAGGGCACTGCGCTCGCGGCTGACGTGGAGAACGCGCCGGGCAACGAGGTCGGGCCGTCCGACCTCGCCCGCGCGATCATCGCGTGGCAGCCACGCGGCATGGCGCACGTCCGTGCGAGGACGCTCGACGCGGCCGAGCTGGCTCGGCTCGGTATGGGCCTCGTGTTGGGTGTCGGGCGAGGCGCCGAGCGCCCGCCTTGCGTGGCGCTGCTTGAGCTGAGGGGGGGTGCGGATCGCGGAGGGGGCAGCAAGAAGGATAACAGGCGCCCGGTCGTCGCACTCATCGGCAAGGGCATCACGTACGACACCGGCGGCCTCTCCATCAAAACGCTGGACGGCATGCTGGGGATGCATGGGGACAAGTCGGGCGCCGCCATCGCGGCGGCGGTGTTCAGGCACCTGGCCACCATGCCGTCTCCCCCGCCGTTCGACGTCGTCGCCGTGCTCCCGTGCGCCGAGAACGCCGTGTCTGACCGCGCAGTGCGCCCCGGCGACGTGCTGACCGCGTGCGATGGCACGACGGTGGAGATCGTCAACCCGGACGCCGAGGGTCGGCTCGTGCTCGCCGACGCCCTCGCGTTCGCCGGCCGCGCGTTCAAGCCCGACTACGCGATCGACTTTGCGACGATGACGGTCACCGGCCTTTTGGTGCATCCGGACGTGACGGCCGTCATCTACGCGACCGACGACGCGCTCTCGGACACGGCGCAAGAGGCCGGCGAGGCGTGCGGCGAGCGCGTGTGGCGCATGCCTCCGTGGTCCGAGTACGGGTACGAGACCGACTCCCAGGTCGCCGACTCGCGGAACTCAGGATGGAGCACGATGGCAGACGGGTACATGGCCTCCTTGTTTATCAAGCGCTTCGTCCCGAAGTCTTGCGGCGAAAACGCCGAGCGATGGCTGCACGTCGACGTCTCGAAGAACGAGGCGACCGGCACCAGGCAGGGGGGGGGAAGTGGCCCCTTCGTAGGCTCGGGAGTCGCGCTGGGCGTCGCCATCGTCAACGGGATGCGTCCTCTCTGGGGTGGGAAGACGAGAGCGTAAAAAGGGATGCCAGAACGGCACCCCCTTTTTAGGTTTTTTCAATTGAGGACGAAGAAGCTGCCCGGCTTGACCGTCACGCCTTCTTCCGGTTTCGCCTGATCTGCAACAAACTTAACCGGGTTCGGGCAGTTGATTCTGGGTAATGAGTTCATGACAGCGGTCAAAGCATCCACAGGAATCTCGGCAATCACAGGAATCTCGGCAGTCGCAGGCATGATAGATAGATATATATCAGTTGTGAGAGTGCTAAGAATACATCATACCGACGCCAGTGTGATCCCATTTTTTCACGCTGATGGTGTACGGGGTGTGGGGGGATGGATGTACGCATGGGTGGCGCATAAAACGAACAAAGGCGCCTTTTCATCCTTGGCGACAACCTTGAGGGTATCCAACAGCTCCTTCTCGCGTGACATTGAGATGGGATCGGCAGACGGGGCATGTGAAGGAATCGCCAAAGACCCAGTGATGGAGGCAACGGGAGTGGAAAGAATGGTTGCATGGAGTTGTCTCAGTGTGGAGGTGAGATAGAGGGCAGGGATCAAGACAGATGGCGCATATTGGGTCTTCTGGGATGGGAGTGGGGGGCATTGTCTCGAGGATCTCGAGACAGAACATAACTGTGTACGTAGAGAGCGTCACCATCATCATGTTGTTGCCGGGATTCCTCAGCGACATGATGAACCTGGCCACCAGAGAGATGCACCCCATACACCAGGTTATCGTGACGCGCCCCTCAGAGAACGAGCTGTCGAACGCAACCCTGACCACGTTTATTAGCATGAGAGCCAACCAAGCCTCGTAGGGCCATAGTAAGCATACGACACCGAATAATATGAAATTGTGCAGGGACGAAGAGAACATAGGGGGGGTATGACATGGGACGGTTGGTCGACTCACCAATATTCCCCTATAAGCAACGCTCCTCTACCTAATTCTGGAAAACTGTAGGCAGCAACAAACAGATCACTTGGGACCCACTGCGCGGGCTAGGAGTCTTTCTCAGGCGTCGCCGTCGTCTTCGTCGTCGGTGCCTTCCGAGTCGGCGCCCATTTGAAAGTAAGCGTTCATCCACTCCTGCAACGCCCTCGCGTCGAGGCGGGCGTGACGAAATCTCAGCCACGTCCCATCCTGCTTGAAGAGGTACACGTTGCCGGGCAGATCCTGAGGGTACCTGTCCGGCCAACGGACCATCAGGCGCTTCCCGTCCATCTCGGCGTCCAGAGGCAGGACCTCGGCCGGGGAGTCCTTTTCCAGGCGGCGTCCAAAGATCCGCTTGAGCGATTCTAGTTTTTGCTCGTCCCAGTCGGTCGTCTCGAAGGCCACCGTCTCCGTGGCGCCATACATATCGAGCACAGAGCTGGACAGGTCGAACCACCTGTACAAGGGAGACGCGTGACCTTTCGTAGCGTCCGCCATCCTCATTGACGCGAGAAAAGGGAATTGTTTATGTTACTCGTTCGCATCGGGGCCTTCTCCGGCGTCCTCCCCCGCCCCATCTCCGATGTCTCCCGCGGCATCCTTTTCCCTTTCGCCGCTCTTGGCCTCCTCTCCGACGTCCTCCTCATCGTCGCCCGGGCCTCCGCTCTGCTGCTGCATCTGCTCGTCTTCTTCCTCTTCGGACGGGAGGTCGGCGCCCTCGGTGCGCAACGCCAGTCCGATGGACATGGCATGCAGCTCCTGTTGCAGCAGCTTGAACGTGTAGGGGACCTGGACGTTGGCGAAACGAGGCGGCCCTCCGGAGACCGCCCCCACGCTCCCTGCGTGCGCGCGTGTGTGCGACGGGTCCTGCACCAGCGCCGGGACGCCCTCGTCGGCGTCGATCACCATGTGGTGGCCGTCGCTGCGCTCGCAGAACGACTCCTTGAGGAAGTTAGAGACGCCGTGAGCGAGCAGCGCGTTCTGCTCCATCTCGCCGATGCGCAGCCCCCCCGATCCGCCGGCCGTCTTGGCCGGCTGCCTCGTGATCGCGTTGACCGGGCCGCGCAGCCGGTGCTGGTACTTGTCTGTGACCATGTGCTTGAGACGCCCGTAGTAGTTAATCCCGACAAACACGTCGACCTGCATCTGCTCTCCGCTGCGTCCGTTGTGCAGCAGCTCCTCGCCGGCCGAGTGCAGCCCGTGCTTCTCGAGAACGTCGGCCGCCTCCTTGACGGGGTCTCCCCTCGGTTCCTCGAGCGAGTTGACGTTGTAGCGAGCGCCTGCCTCGGCGCCCGCCCGACCGAGAAGGCACTCGACGAGGTGCGCGACCGTGTTCCGGCTCGGGAACCCGTGCGGGTTGATCACGATGTCCGGCACGAGGCCGCTGACCGCCGAAAAAGGCATGTCGCACGCTGGGAGGAGCATGCCGATGACGCCCTTCTGGCTGTACCGCGACCCTATCTTGTCTCCGAGCACCGGCGCGCGATGCTGTCGCGTGCGTACCTTGCACCAACGCGCTGCCCCGTCTCCCGGAAGCGGAGAGGGGTACACGAACACGCGGTCGACCGTGCCCGCCGTCTTTCGCGACGCGACCGCCGAGCGGTCGGCCGGGGGCTGCTGCTCCTTCTGAGGCAGCACTCGGCTGCCTCCGAGCGCCGACGCCGAAGCGCTGGGAGAGGGGAAGAAGGCGACGCGGCCGACGAGCACCCCGCCTTCGGGTACCTCAGAGTCGGGCTCGGGAAGCCCGTCGGGTCCGATGGCGTCGTACGCCCCCGGCTCCTTCTTGACGCCCGTGACCGGTCCGCCGCCCGCGGCCTCGATCTGCAGCGCGTTGGCGAACGCGACCGAGGGCTCGTCGACGCCTCCGCGCCCGGAGGTCTCTGCGAACTTGTGCGTCTCGTAGGCCGTCACGTGGAAGCGGCCGCGCTCGACCGAGTCGCGGTTGACCAGCACAGAGTCCTCCATGTTGTAGCCCGTGTACGAGCAGACGGCGACGACGACGTTCTCGCCGAGCGCGAGCTGCCCGAGGCACAGCTTGTCGGCGAACGAAGTCCCGACGAGCGGGCGCTGCGGGTGGTGCAACACGTACCCGTGGGTGTCCATCCTGGAGAGGAACGCGGTCGAGTACGTCCCGAGCGCCTGCTTGAACTGCCCGATCCCAAAGACGTTCCGCGGCGCGTTGTTCATGTGCAGCATGGGAAAGACGTTCGCCGACGGGGACAGCAGCGCCGCGCCGACGTGAAGCTCGCAGTGCGTGTACCGCTCTCCGCGGGCCGAGCGCCCGTCGACGACCCGGCCGATGTCGGAGGGTCGCATCGCGACCATCAGCGTGCGCAGCTCCTCGACGTCGACGAGCTCGAGCGGCGCGAGCAACGACCCGGACGTCGGCGGCTCGAGCAGGTCGCCGCGCCATGACAGCTGTGCGCCGCTCTTGGCGGACGCCCGGACGGCCGCGCGGAGAGGCAGCGGTAGCGACGGCAGCGGCGCGCCGCGCGAAGGGTCGGCGCCGGGCGCGGGCGTCACAATCGCTAGCGGGCGCATGAACCGCCCGCGGTCGGTGTGCACGTGAAGCTCGCGCTCCTGGATCGACCACGCGAAAGACGTGTCGGCTGCGATGCCGCCCTCGTGGCGACGTCTCATGCCGCGCAGGAGCGCCAGCAGCGCCGGTGGGTCGTGCGTGATCGCGAGCCACGTGTCGTTGACGAGCACCTTGCACGTACCCCGCAGCGCGAGGAGGTCGACGCGGCCGTTGGCGACGGCCGACAGCGGCGCCGCGAGTCCAGAGCCGAGCACCGCGCGTCGCGCCGGCTCTGCGTCGGAGCCGAGGCTGACCGTCGCGAGCGTCGCCAGGTGGTTGAGGAGACCGACGTTCGGTCCGTCCGGGCTTTCGATCGGACACACGGCGCCCCAGTGCGACGCGCGCAGCTTGTGCGGGTCGGCCATCTTCACGGAGCGATCGACCGGGTTGTTGAGGCGCCGCACGTGCGAGACGTACGACATGTATGACATGCGCGCGAGGTCCTGCACGACGCCCGCGTCGGCGTCCTCCGCGGCCTCCGCCGAGTCCTCGTCCGGCCCCCAGTCGCCCTTCATCGAGCGGCGCAGCCGCTCTGTCAGCAGGCCTCCCTCGAAGATCGCGCCGAGGTTGCTGGCGTTGATTAGCTTGGTCACGTCGCCGGTTGCGCGCCAAGGTCCGCTGTTCCACTCGGATTCTAGCCTAGCGATGCTCTGCCGACGGATTCGCAAGAAGATGTCGCGGAACAGGTCCCCGATCAAAAAGCCCGAGAGGTCAAGCCTCTTGTTCGCGTAGTCGTCGCGCTCCGGCGGTGGAACTTTGCCGAGGGCCACGCGGACGACGCGTGCGACGGCGTCCCCGAGCGCGAGCGCCTTTGCCCGGAAGTCGGTTCCTACGTTGGGAAGAAGGTCGTCGACAAGCACCTGTTTGATGCTGTCGGTTCCGCGCACGAGCTGTTGCAGCCACGCGAGCGACGTGCGCTGGTCTGTAAGACCGCGTTTGCCTGCGTCGATGGCCGAAGGCCTCAGGAACTCGATCATGTCGGCCGTGTCGGGCGCGTCGACGTCGTACACGATGTGCCTCAGGATGTCCCTGTCGCTCTCGATGCCGAGAGCGCGGAACAGGACGAAAAGCGGGACGGATTTTTTTATTGCGTGCGTCGCCTGGCCGTGGTCAGACGGGCCGGACCGCACGTTCCCGAGGTGAGTCACGATGACGGAGACGGTCCCCGGCCTCGACGAGGCCTCGTTCGAGCGCACGTAGAACGTCGTCGTGCGCGGGAAGCTGTCCTTCGGGGAGTCGCAGCGCAGGAAGGCTAGGTACGCGACGTCCGGGTCGCTGGCCTCCCCGCGGCGCACGTAGACGCGGTTCTTTACCGGAGCCTCCTGCGGGAGCACGATCTTCTCCTTGCCGTCGACTACAAAGTAGCCTCCCCGGTCGTAGGGGCATTCTCCGGCGTGTCGCAGGGCTTCGGGCGAGAGGCCGTGCAGCAAGCAGTGCCTGCTGTGCAGCATCAGCGGGACCTGGCCGAGGCAGATCGGACGGGCCGAGGGCGGGGCCTCGACGACCTCGCCGTCCACGACGTACTCGACGGACACGTCAGCGTACACGTTGACCGCGTAGGTCATATCACGCAGCCTTGCCTCGTTCGGGAGAAGCGGGCGTGCGTTGCCGCCGCCGATGGCGATGGTCGGGACGTCGACACGGACCTCCATCGACCCGATGGCGATCTCGACGGACACCGTGCGTCCCTTGTCATCGGTCTTGAGCAGCGATATCGTCTTCATGTTGCGCACGGTCTCGGCGAGGCCCGAGTCGAGGAAGCGGTCGTACGAGTCGATGTGGTGCCGCGTCAAGAAGTACGGGTCATCGCGGAAGAACGCGTCCAGCGCCGACCACGCGTCGCGGAGGTGCGACGCGTCCTCTTCGAGCTCGGGGTCGAGCGCTTCATCCCTTTTCTTGATGTCGCTGTGCCGCCGCCGCTCCTTCGGAGGAGAACCAGGCGAGGAGGAGGCGCGACGCGAGGACGACATGTGATCTCACAGATCAGGGACACCCCTTATATACAGTCCTGCCAAACTTAGTAGGCCTGTCTCCTTGGATCTCGCGGAGAGTGGGAAAGGAGAGCCTACCTCCGAGGTCGAGGAGTCGGGCTGACGCCCCCTTTCGCGCCTCTCCGCAGCCCGTTCATCAGGCGTATCGTCCTGGGCGCCGCCTCGTCCATGGCGTCCAGGTGCGCCTCGTGGCGTGCATCGTCGGCGCGTGCCACGTCCGCGTGGTCTATGGTGGTGTACAGCTGCAGGTACGATTGGACAGATGCTGGATGCGACGTGGTGGGAGCGTGCATTGAGAGTGTGGACGGCGGCTCGGGGATCGCGGGAGGAGGAGGAGGCAGAGCGTCGTCAGGTGGGCGTTGGGGATTATGACGATGGTGGCGGTGAGGGGAGGCGGCCGCATCCTCCACGTCGCCTTTGGTCGCTTCGTTCGGGACGCTTGATGATGCGCCTCCGTGTTTCGGAACATTCTCCGGCTGAGGTTGCTGCAGCTGTCTTTGCTGCCTCTGCCTCTCCGCGTCCCACGGGCTCTTCCACGCGCCTTTTTCCTCCCAGGGGGTCCACCCGTCACCATCTGGCGTCGGCCACGGCCACGACTTTTCCTCGGTCGGACCTTGGGGCACAGAGGGGTCGTAGTTGAGAGGCGCTCTCTTGGTCTTGGTCTCCGGCGGCACCCCCTCCTCCGCCTGAGGCGGAGGAGGAGGTTGTCCGGCTGCGCCGCTCCTCCAGGCAATGTCTTCGAACACGGTGTCGATCAGCTCGCACGCGCGCTCGGCGGCTGCGTCGGCCTTCGCGCCCGCCCAGGTCGACGGCAGCGATGCTGCGAGGCCCGGGCGTCCCGTGCACGACGCGACCAGAGCGGAGCACAGGGCCAGGTTGGCCCTGCGTCCTCTCACGGCCTTCGACATGGGAGGCGGCGCGGCCGGGTCGCCCTCGGAAGGAGGGACAGGCGGCGCACGGCCGTGGTATAGCGCGTGCGCAGCACGGACAAACTCCCTTTCTGCCCCGGGCGTGCCCGACACTGCGTCCAGGCACGCGTCCCACACGGCGCATGCCGGGAGCGCCCCCGCGGGTCCCGCGCGCGCCGAGGACTCGGCCAGCATGCGGTGCGCGAGCCTTGCCGCGCGCGCGGTCTTCCCACGTCGCAGAAGGTCAGATAGGCGCACAGCGCACGCCGACGCGGTCGTTGTTCCTCCTTCCGCCGCCCCCTCCTCGTCGTTGTTCGCCCTATCGCACGCCACCTTGGCCGACGCGTCCTGACGCGGCAAACCTACCGCCATTGCGACGACTGCGACGCACAGGCCACGCCGACCCTCGCGGGTCAGCATCCCCCCCGACATGAAGTCGCCGAGCGCCCGCGCGACGCGTTCTAACGCACGCACGTCGACAGACGCGTACCAGGACGCGTACGCATCGACCAGGTGAGCTGAAAGGGCCGGAGGCTCGCCTTGCGTCGCCGCTAGCTCTGCGGCGAGGCAGCAGGCTTTCTCGGCGTCTCGCGCTGTCACGGCGGCGTCGAGGGCTTTGTAAGCGTCGCGGATCGGGTAGCCAGACACGGTCGTCCTCTTGTTTGCCATTGACGTGCTAGTCCGTATGCATGGAATGCGTAAAACGTTTTGTCTGATTGAGGCGCTCGAGGGGGGCGAAAAAAAGGCCCGCAAAGGTAGTAGGCGCTTTCACACGCATATAAAAACACATCATGGTCGCTCCGCTGGACGAGGTATGGAGCACCGGAGCCCAAGCTTCGGCGTGGAGGCGCCAGGCTCCGGGCGGAGGAGGCGCTAGTAGGCAGAGGCATCCGGGAGTGCGGCGCAAGTTCCGGTCGTCGGTGGGCGCGCCGGAGGCGTCTTGCTCGATGAAGCGCGCGACCCCCGCCCTCGACCCCCTGTGCGACCTGTATGACCGAGGGTTCAGCGGCGCCGTGTCGGAGACGATGCACGCGAGGGCGCAGGTGGCGCCCAGGGCCGGGTCGGCGGGCGGCGCCCCTTTCGCAGACTCGATGCGACCTCCGAGGCGCTCGGCGGGGGCGCTTCAGCAGCCGCTCGACGCCGCCATTGAGCCGATGGGGTACGAGTTTGTGTCGGCGGAGGGGTCGTCGTCATCCTCTGTTGCGCCCGCCGGAGCAGCCGGCGAGGTCGATTTCTACGACTGGGACGACGACAGTGTTCCGACGTCCAGAGGCATGGAGGACGCGACGGAGTATGACCATTTCCATGAGGATGATGAGGAGGAAGAGGAGGAGGAGGCCATGGACAGAGCGCAGCGCCGAGTCACCTTTTCACCGCCCACCCCCCCTTTATTACCACCGCCGCCCGCCTTGGCGGCGACAGTCTCCATCGAGAGGTACGCTTCTCCGGCGGCGTACCCGGCGCCGCCGCCACCGACAGCAGTCGACGGGACCGCGTTTGCGATGGACATGGGTCTCTACGTGATCTCCGGAATAATGTTGATCTTCTTGATGGAGCAGTTCATTCAGATCGGGGTCCGCTTGAGGTAGTGAGTGGTGTGGCGTGGACGGTCCCCACGGTGTCGTTTCCCATTTCACTAAATTTTTGGGAAGACGGCAGGTAAGCAAACTAACATGTGCAGCAATGCACATGAAGTGCAGCAATGCACAGATTGCGGGGGGCACCCCCACGGCAGTCCTCTTCCATCTTCGAGGAAGAGAAAAGCGCTCCGTGTGACATCGGCGCCTCCGTCACCGTTGGTGACGGGAGCCAGGCAGGCATGTCGAGATCAACGTCGGCTTCGAGGAACGGCGTTATGCGGAGCACGGAAGTGTTTGTCAGTATAGTTTGGGTAAGACCAGACGATCTATGAAGTGCAGCAATGCACAGACTGCGGGGGGCACCCCCACGGCAGTCCCTAGCGCGCATGTCACAACGGAGCCCCCCCCGTGGGAGCCAGTAAGGCATGTCGTGCAGCAACAACGTCGGATAGACGTTCGTTCGCGGGGCACGGAAGTGCTTTTATCGCTTTTTACTGAGCGCAGCGGCGCATAATGGAGGCATCGCCGAGGCGCTCTCGTAGGTCGCCCACGAACTCGTGCGCACCTTCAGGCCGACCTCGGATGGGACTACCAACCGTTTTGATCGATTACAATACCCTCGTTCAGGCTTCATGTCGAAGTAGAAACTGGATTCGTCTATAGACACGACCCGTTCCGGGTCGTATATGGATGCCATATTGGTTGAGTA
>Ga0209702_10001612_pt1 | contig 42439 bp, 22 predicted proteins | sample FRY01_FD_187210 | JGI IMG/M metagenome (GOLD analysis project Ga0209702, IMG submission 187210) | Freshwater microbial communities from Lake Fryxell liftoff mats and glacier meltwater in Antarctica - FRY-01 (SPAdes) (version 2) | ecosystem: Environmental > Aquatic > Freshwater > Ice > Glacier...
CTCGAAAGACCGGCTCGCCAACCGCCTGCGCAACTTCGCTCTCATCGGATGGGGTGTCTTTCTCGCCCTCTTCTTCCTTCTGCCTTCCCCCTGGCTGAAAGATCCCTGCTTCGGCCTGCTGGACACGCTTTTTCTTCCCGTGGTCGCCGTCATCGGCAGGCCAGCCTTCGTGGCGCTTCTCGCCGTTTCCCTCGGATTTTTCAGCATGATCGGACAGCGCTTGCTCACCGATAACGCGCGTCTGACCCTGGCCAAAAAACGGGCCGCCAGCCTGCAACGCGCCGCCAGGAGCCTGCCGCCGGATTCCCCGCGCCGCCGAACCCTCCTCGCTGTAGCGGCACCCGTGCAAACCCGGGTCGCAATGGCGGCGTTTGTTCCACTCTTTCTCATTCTGGGCCCGATGGTGCTTACATTTCTTTGGCTCCCCGAGCGGATAGATCCGGCAAGCTGGAATCCCGCTCCCGGCACGACGGCACATGTCATCGCAAGAATCGCCGGCGACCAGACCGGGCCGATAACGCTTCAGGTCGTTGAGCCGCTGGTTCTCCACACCCAAACTCCGGCCACGCAATCTCTCCCCCCGATCCGCCCCACCCTCGAACGCCAGCTCGCGCAGTGGCGTCAATCCGGCAAACCCTCCGCCGAGCTCCCCTGGGATGTGCGGGAAGCCGCGCGCATCGCCAGGGCCAACGCTATCACCAGTCTGGAAGCGTTCCTCAATCAACCGATTCCCGCCCAAACGCTGACCTGGACCGTAAAAACGGCTCCCGACCAGCCGGGGCGGTTCCCCGTGGAGGTCACAGCCGAGGGAACTCCAGCGCTCACCACCCATCTCGTTGTCGGCAACCGCAACGGTCCTGAACCCAAGGAATTTTCCCCGGAAGACAAAAAGCCCGTGCAAGTCGTTCTGGCTCGCGATCCGGCCCAGCCGGTCCAAGCGCTCAAAGTCCTCTACAGCGAAAACAAAACCAAAGGGCAGGACGCGTTTTGGAAGCCGGTGGATGATTTTCATGCGCGCATCGGCAGCCCCGGATGGCTGGCCCCCTGGCTCATCGTTTACCTGCTCGCCTACATCCCGGCCATGTTCCTCGCCAAATGGATCCTACGGGTGCCATGACGGGCCGGCCCCTTGCGGTCTCTGGTCGCTAGCTTGGTTCTGGCTCTCCTTTGCGGGTGTGGAAAGCGCAGCAGAATGAACGAATCCCACCGACTGGAAACCGGGACGGATTTGGCAGTTTTGTTCCCCTGTCCCCGAAGTTTCGGTTCCCGAGGGTTTCGACGTGTCGCTCTTCGCAGTTCCCCTTCCTTCAACTATCCCGTTTTCGTAGCCGCAGCCCCGAACGGTGACCTCTACGTTTCCTGCGATGGAAACGGTGCCCAGGGCACCGCCCCGAACCGTGGCCGCATCGTGCGGCTCCGCGATACCGATGGCGACGGCCGTGCCGATGAGACGACCGAATTTGCCAAAGACCTCGATGCCCCGCGCGGACTGCTTTGGGACCACGACCGCCTCTACGTAGTCCATCCTCCGAACCTCTCCGCATTCATCGACGCGGATGGAGATGGTGTTGCTGAAAAACAGGAGGTGCTGGTGGAAGGCATCGGATGGAACTACAAAGGCCGTCCTGCGGACCACGCCACCAACGGATTGTCCCTCGGCATCAACGGATACCTTTACATAGCAGTGGGAGACTTCGCCATCATGAAGGCAACCGGCAGCGACGGCACGACGATTCAGCACCGCGCGGGCGGCGTGATCCGCGTTCGCCCGGACGGCAGCGGCTTGGAAATCTACGCCACCGGCACCCGCAACGTCCTCGAGGTCGCCATCAGCCCCGAGATGGAAATGTTCACCCGCATCGCCCGCGCATAGGGCGAACAGCGACTGCTGGCAATCCGGCTACCTAGCCCGACCTCGGACGAACCAGGCATCCTGGCCGATCCCTAAGTCGTCGTCCATGGTGACCGGAGTTCCGTCACTGGGGGCGGTGCCAACGGTATTCCAGATGCGGAGATCGGCGCCGGATTCGAGATGGAGGAAAAGGCCGCGAGCACCCTGAACCTCGACCGTAGGCACTCCGCCCGGAGCCAGCCGGAAATTGGAAATCTCAACACCGGGCGTAAGCCTGTCGGCAACGGCAATCGGAAAGCCCGCTTCGGAAAATCCCGGCACCACCGCGATCAGATCCGCTCCTGCGTTTCCGAACACCCGGTACTCACCCTCTCCCCCGTTGACAGGAGAAACCACGATATTGTCCGCTCCGTCGCCGGTCACATCCCCCGCCGCCACATGCACTCCGCCCCTGAATCTCGGATCGAAGGCGAAGAAAGCCGCGAGTTCGGCGCCCGTCGTCCCATCGAAAACCTTGACCAAGGGGCCCATACTGCTGTCCGGTGCGGTGATGATATCGGCCTTGTCGTCACCATTGACATCGCCGGCCGCCACGGAAACCCCTCCTGCGAAACTCTCGCCGTACGCGAAAAACGAGTGCAGCTCGTTGCTTGTCAGTCCGTCAAACACCTTCACATGGGGCCCGCCCGTGTCGGCTCCCGCGCCCACGATGATGTCAGGGGTGCCGTCCCCGTTCAGATCGCCCGCCGCGACCCTTACGCCGCCTTGGAATTCGCTCCCGAAAGGGAACAACGAGTGAACCACCCCAACAGTGCGCCCATCGAAAACCCGCACTTCCTGCGGAGACCCCGGGCCGGGCGCGGTGATGAGTTCCGAGTGACCGTCCCCGTCAAAATCGGCTGCTGCCACCGTGATTCCGCCGGTGAACGCCGGGTCGTATGGCCGGAACCCGCCGAAGATTCCACCCTGGTTCCCGTCGAACACGGAAACCCTGGACTCAACACCCCCGCCGGATCCGACGATGATATCCGGTATCGAGTCCCCCGTGTGGTCGCTCATGGCTACGGAAATGCCTTGCGGGGTGCCTGAAAAAACAGGGGTGGTAAGGAGGCTTCCCCTAGAAATCTCGAGCATGGTGGCTCCGGGTGATCCTCCGGCTCCGTTTCCCACGACGAAGATCGAATCGTTTTGTGGCGAAGTTTCCGCCGCCACGAATAATCCTCCCTGCCTGGAGGCGATGTCCGCGGTGAAGCCAGATTCAGGGGATCCGGTCCGATCAAAGACACGCACGAAGTTCCGCTCATCGTCGGGCGTAGCGATGATCTCGGTCAGGCCGTCACCGTCGATATCACCCACCGCGACACGGACACCTCCATTCGCAGAGCCGGGAAACGGCGCAAAGTCGAATAATTGCCCCGACCGCTGCCCATCGAAGACCCGGACGTGCGGCCCGGTGCCGTCGGAGCCTCCGACGATAATGTCGTCCCCAGTCTCACCGTCGATTTGTCCGGCACCGACATACACCCCGCCGGCGAAGGTCAGACCCCTTCCCACCCCCCCTCACATGACCCACACACCCGTTCCCACTGCCGGCCCCTGGAAGCAAATTCCTATCAGAAAATTCCTATCAGACTGACGGGAGCTGAGACTGCGGAGCATGGGCGGCTCCCGGCCCCTGCCATTGGAGCAGGACATTGGCCAGGGTGATGAGCAGGCCTCCGGCGAGGAGTGAAGTGGTGAGCGTTTCGTTGGCGTAGGGAACGCCGGTCCAGCCGGACAGCCAGGCGGGCAGGAAGAGGGCAAGGAGGGATGCGCAGACCGGCTCAAAACAATAGATGAGTCCGGCCTCGGTGGCGGGGATTTTCGGCTGCCAGACGATCATCAGGCCGTAGGCCAGCACCGAACAGACCGCGGCGAGCACCGCCAGGTGCGCCACAGCGGCCGGGGTGGCCCAGACCGAGAGAAACGCCTGAGGGTGAGGGGCGGTGAGCAATGCCACGGGTAAAGACCACACGGCAAACCCAAGAAACATCAGGGCGGTGATCGGCATGGCCCGGTTGGCGGCATAGGCTGGGCGTTCGAGCAGGATGATTTGGAAGGTGAAGCACAGTGCGGCCCCCAGCGTTTCCCACTCGCCGCGGCCCATGTCGAGCGTGCGCCAGCTGAAACCGGATAGGATGACAATCCCCCAGACGACTAACCCCGTGCTGGCCAGCAGCGGCCACCCGGGAGCGATCCGGCGGCTCAGGCAATGCCAGAGCGGCAACAGGATGCAATACGCCTGGGTGAGAAAGGCGCTGGTCGAGGCACTGGTGTGCGCCAATCCATCCGCCTGCAGGACCAGGCCGGCGCCTCCCGCCAACCCGAGCCACAGCCCCTGGCGCCACTCAAGCGCGGTCAACCCGCGGAGCAGCCGCGGCCTCCAGACGAGCAGAATCGCCATGGCGAACAGCGAACGCACGCAAATGAGCCACGAGGTCAGGAACCAGGTGCCAGCCTCCGGCACGGTTTGCTGACCGATCGCGGTCAGCATCTTCTGCACGGGAAAACTCAATCCCCAGGCAACGGTGCCAAAAACGAGCCATTTCACCGCGCGGCGGTGGTCGGAGGAATGATGCACAGCGCACATTGCACGGGGACCTGAGGGGGGCAACGGTGGCATCGGTCATTGCTCCAGGAACAGAAATCTCGGGTTTGCGGTCAGGTGCCAGTGCGATCACCTGGATGAACTGGTGACCGCGGTCGCCCCCCGGCTGGTCCCGCACCGCACTGTTCCAGTACCCGCCCGGCAGAAGCAGTGCCTATGGCATCCCCTCCGGCACGGCCCGCATCGCTGACTCGGTTTTCGAAAACTACGCGGGTCTGCCCCTGGGATTGCCAGGCGCGGAACTTTGACTTGGAATCGGCGGCCAGCCCGCACTAGCGTACCGCCGCCCACCAGATCATGCGCGCCTATTTCATCCGACGCCTGCTGCTCATTCCGCCCACCCTGCTGGGGGTGACGCTGTTGGTCTTTGTGCTCACCCGCTTCGTGCCGGGCGGACCGGTGGAAAACCTGCTCGCGCAGATGCGGCGCGCCTCGGCCGATGGCGGAGCAAGGGGGGGCATCGTCGGTCAGAAGCAGGCGCTCTCCACCGAGCAGATCGACCAGCTCAAAGAGTTCTACAACCTGGACGACACAAACCACCTGCGCGCGTACGCGAAATGGCTCGGGGTCTGGCCGACCGCGGTCGGGCGCAAGAAGATCGATTTCCCGGTGGATCAGGAGTCGCAGCCGGTGCGCACCGCGCTGACCCGCGAGCGGCTGGTGGTGCACCGGGACGGCACCGGCGTGTACCGCCTGACCACGGCGGACGGCGGCGACGCCGGCCCGTGGAAAGTCCGAAGCTTGGGCATGAAGGAAACGCCCCCTGACAGCGCCGCCCCTCCCCCTCCCGGAACCGACCCCGCCCCGGCCGGCGCCCCAGCCCCGGCAGAGCGCGTCGAGGTCTACCAGAACCGCTTCAGCGGCGTGCTCACCGGCGATCTGGGACGTTCCACCCGTTATCAGGACACGGTGGTGAGCATGATCCGCGATCGCCTGCCGGTCTCTATTTATTATGGGCTGATGACGATGCTGATCTCCTACGTCATCTCCATTCCACTCGGCCTCTTCAAGGCGCTTCGCCACAACCGGCCCTTCGACAACCTGTCCTCGATGGTGGTTTTTGCCGGGTACGCCATCCCGTCGTTCGCCTTGGGCGCGCTGCTGGTGACCTGGCTGGCGGTGCGGCTTGGATTGTTCCCGGCCGGCGGCTTCACCAGCCACGATTTTGCCGACATGGGAGCCTTCGGCAAAATCTGGGACATCCTTTACCACTCGGCCCTGCCCCTGTTCTGCTACACCATCGGATCGTTCGCCTTCCTCACCATGATGATGAAGAACCAACTGATGGACAACCTGTCGGCCGACTACATCCGCACTGCGGTGGCCAAGGGACGCCCATTCGGCGAGGCCGTACGGCACCACGCCCTGCGCAACGCCTTCATCCCGATCGCCACGACCCTCGGACGGCTCGTCACCCTGCTGGTGACCGGCTCGTTCCTCATCGAGCGCGTTTTCGACATCAACGGCTTTGGCCTGCTCTTCTATGAGTCGGCGATCGATCGCGACTATCCGGTGGTGCTCGGCACCACCCTGCTCAGCGCCCTGCTCATCATGCTCGGCAACATTGTGAGCGATCTGGCCGTGGCGATGGTTGATCCGCGCGTGAAGTTCACCTGACCCTGCCATGTTCAGCCCCAGTCCCCTCACCCAAAAGCGCCTGCGCCGATTCCGCTCGATCCGGCGGGGGTGGTGGTCATTTCTGCTGCTGGGGCTTCTGTACGTGGTCTCGCTCGGCGCGGAGCTGCTCGTCAACCACCGCGCCCTGGTCGTGAGCCACGAAGGCCGCCTGCATTTCCCCACCTACGGGGCGATCGTTCCCGGCACGGTCTTTGGAGAAGGTTACGCGTACGAGACCAACTACCGCCGCCTCCGCGACCGCTTTCGCTCCGAAGCCAAGGGCGACTGGGTGCTGATGCCGCCGGTGCCCTACGGCCCCCTGGAAAACGACCTGCGCGACGAACTGGTCCATCCGATCGCGCCCAGTTGGTCCGCCGGCCACTGGCTCGGCACCGACCCGACCGGGCGCGACGTGCTGGCCCGGCTCTTTTATGGCTTCCGGATCGTCATGAGCTTCGCCCTGGTCTTCACCGCAGCCGTGTATCTGCTGGCCACCGCCATCGGCTGCGCGATGGGGTATTTTGGCGGGTGGTTCGACCTCTTTGGCCAGCGGATCATCGAAATCTGGCAGAACATCCCGTTCCTGTATGTCGTCATCATCGCCGTGACCCTGGTCCCGGCCGACGTGGCGGTCTCGGTGCGGGTCGGGCTCCTCCTGCTCATCCTGGTGGCCTTTTCCTGGGCTGGCGATTCCGCATTTCTGCGCACGGCCACTCTCAAGGAGAAGTCGCGCGACTACGTGGCGGCGGTGCGGCTGCTCGGAGCCGGGCCGGGCCGCACCATCTTCCGCCACATCCTGCCCAACACCGTGGCCACCCTGGTGACCTTCCTGCCCTTCACCGTGGCCGGGGCCATCAACTCGCTGACCGCCCTGGATTTCCTCAATTTCGGCCTACCCCGTCCGATGCCGAGCTGGGGCGAAATGCTCGAAATCGGACTGGGGGCGACCCATGCCTGGTGGATCGTCACATTCACCTTTCTGGCGATCACCGTGGTCCTGCTGCTTGTCACCTTTGTCGGCGAGGCCATTCGCGAAGCCTTCGATCCACGGCGGTTCACCACTTACCAATGATGCCCACCACCCAGACCGGGACACGGCCGGCCCGAACCGCCCCCCTGCGCCTGCTGCTGCTGACCGCCCTGGCCTGCACCCTGGCCGGTTGCGGCGCGCCCGTGGAGAAACCGCTCACCTACCCGCGCGAACGCATCCCCCTGCCCGCCGAGGCCATGGAGTTTTTCCAGTCAGAGCCCGACTTCTTCGCATGGGCCGAGCCGTCCGACCTGCCCCCTGCCCTGGACTGGCAGCGCGGTGAGGAAGTCCCGGAAATGGGGTCCCCCGAGGCAAAAAAAGGCGGCACCTACTATTACCTCATCTCCGACTTCCCCCGCACCCTGCGGTTCGTCGGTCCCGACGCCAACGGCTCGTTCCGCAGTTACGTCCACGACAACAACACCCTCGCCCTGGTCGGTGCCCATCCCGACAACCCGGAACACTATTTCCCCTGTCTCGCCCGCGAATGGGCCATCGGCCCGGACCGGCGCACCGTCTTCTTCCGCCTCGACCCCGACGCCACCTATTCCGACGGCGTGCCCATCCGCGCCGACGACTACCTCTTCTGCTTTTACTTCATGCGGTCGCCCAACATCGTCGACCCGTGGTACAACGACGCGTACAAGACCAAGATCTCAAAGATCACGAAATACGACGACCTCACCATCTCGATCACCCTACCCGAGACCAAACCCGACCTCCTTTACCGCACGTCGCTGGTGCGGCCGCTGCCAATTCACTTTTACCGCGACTTCGCCGAGGATTATGTGCGGCACTACCAATGGCACATGGAGCCGACCACCGGAGCCTATCAGGTGCTGCCGGAAAACATCGACAAGGGCCGCGGCATCACCCTGACCAAGGTGCCAAACTGGTGGGCGCGGGACAAAAAACACTTCCGCTTCCGCTACAATCCCGACCGCCTCAACTACCGGGTGGTGCGCGACCGCGACAAGGTCATCGCGCTCTTCAAGAACGGGGAGCTGGACATCTACGGCACCACCGGAATCATCCCCGATGTCTGGTACAACAAGCTGTCGAACACCGATCCGAAGGTGGCTCGCGGAGGCATCGTCCGCACCACTTTCTATAACCAGGTGCCCCGGCCAAGCTGGGGCATGAGCATCAACTCGATGATGCCGGTCCTCAAGGACCGGAATGTGCGCCAGGGCCTGCAGTTCGCCACCAACTGGGACCTCGTCTGCCAGAAGGTCTTTCGCGGCGACGCCCAGCGCATGCAGACGCCGTCCGACGGCTATGTGGCCGTGACCTTTCCCGACATCACGGCGCGTCCTTTCGACCCGGTGCAGGCGGCCGCCGCCTTTGCCCGGGCCGGCTTCACCGAACGCGGGCCAGACGGCATCTTTCGCAACCCCGCCGGCGAGCGCCTCAGCTTCACCATCACCACCGGCTACAAGCGCCTGGCCGAGGGCCTCACGATCATCCAGCAGGAGGCCCGCAAGGCCGGCGTCGAATACAAACTGGAGATCATGGAGTCCACTGCGGCGTGGAAAAAGATCGACGAAAAAAAGCATGAGATCAGCTTCGGAGCGAAGAACACCTCGGTGGAACTGTACCCCCGCTATTGGGAAACGTTCCACGGGGCCAATGCCTTCAAACCCGACGGCTCGGTGCAGACCGAAACCAACAACGAGACGCAGACCAACGAGACGCAAATCAACGCCTTGATCGAGCAATACGACCGGGCCTCGACCCTGGAGGAAATCGTGCGCTTGGCCCGCGAGATCGTCGCCCTGCTCCACGAGGACGCCGCCTTCATCCCGGCCTTCACCGAGCCGTTCTTCCGCACCGCCTACTGGCGCTGGCTCAAATGGCCGGAAGGCTTTCAGGGCAAGACCGCGCGCGATGCCGACGAAGGCATGATCTTTTGGATCGACGCCGCCGAACGCGAGGCCACCCGGGCCGCCCTTGAGCGCGGCGAATCCTTTCCCATGCAGAAACACGTCTTCGACCAGTTCAAATCCCCTTGACCCATGCCCGACGCCGCGCTTCTCGCCATCAAGGGCCTCCGGGTCGGCTTCGACACCGAGACCGGCCCGGTCGTCGCCGTGGATGGCATCGACCTGACGATCGCACCCGGCCGCACGCTCGGGCTGGTCGGCGAATCCGGCTGCGGGAAAAGTGTCACGGCCTTCTCGATCATGCGGCTGCTGCCGCATCCGCACGGCAAGATCCTCGGCGGCCACATCGAGTTTGGCGGTCGCGACCTGGCCGCGTTGCCGCTCCCGGAAATGGCCGGGCTGCGCGGCCATGAGATCAGCATGATTTTCCAGGAGCCGATGACCGCACTCAATCCGGTGCACAAAATCGGACGGCAGCTCGGGGAGGCGGTGGAATTACACAGCGCATTCGCCCCCGGCGAAGTGCGCCGCCGGTGCGTCGAAATGCTGACCCGCGTCCGCATCCCCGCGCCCGAGGCCCGGATGAATGAATATCCGCACCAGCTCTCCGGGGGCATGCGCCAGCGCGTCATGATTGCGATGGCCCTGATCAACCGGCCGAAGCTGCTGATCGCGGACGAGCCGACCACGGCGCTCGACGTGACCGTGCAGGCGCAGATTTTGCGGCTGATTTCCGACCTGCAAAAGGAAATGGGCATGGCCATGATTCTGATCACCCACGATCTGGGCGTGATCGCGGAGACCTGCGACGAAGTGGCGGTGATGTATGCCGGCCGGCTGGTCGAGCGCGCCCCGGTGAGGGAGTTGTTTGCCAAACCGCGCCACGCCTACACCCGCGGGCTGCTCGCCAGCATCCCGCGGCTCGATTCTACGCCCAAGACCCGGCTCCCCGCCATTCCCGGGCAGGTTGCGGCCATCACGGATTTTGTCGAAGGCTGCCGCTTCGCCCAGCGCCTCGGCCTCGATCCCGGCACCACCCGCCCCCCGCTGGTGGAGGCCGCGCCGGGCCACTGGGTGGAGGATTTTCCAGCCATGCTCCAACCGGAGGAACGAGCGGCCGGCGGCGATTGAGGACGACGCCCGCTCATCGACCGCGGACACGCCCGATCGCTCCGCAAGTCATCGAACTCCCCGCCCTCGCCTCCCGCATCGAAAAACCGAAGCGTCCCGGCGCGGCCATTTCATCCCATCTCATTCCCACTTTTTCCGCTTTTCCCCATGGCCTTGCTCACCACCACCGGTCTCCAGGTCCACTTTCCCGTCCGCGGCGGCGTCTTCTCCCGCACCCAGGCGTGGTGCCGCGCGGTCGATGGCGTGTCGTTGACGATCGAGCCGGGCGAAACACTGGGTCTCGTGGGCGAGTCAGGCTGCGGCAAGACCACCGTCGGCAAGGCTGTGGTGCGCCTGCTGGAACCCACCGGAGGCAGCATCCATTTTAGCGGAAGCGACATCACCCACGCCGGCCGGCGGGAGTTGAAGCCGCGGAGGCGCGATTTGCAGATGATCTTTCAGGACCCGGCTGAATCACTCAACCCGCGGCACAGTGTCCGGGCTATCCTCGAGGAGCCATTTCTCATCCACCGGCTCGGCAACCGCGAGGAACGCCGGAAAAAAGTGGCCGGCCTGCTGGACAAGGTCGGGCTCTCGCAGGCGGCGGCGGACAAGTTCCCGTTTGAGTTCTCCGGCGGCCAGCGCCAGCGCATCGGCATTGCCCGGGCCATCGCGCTCGAGCCGAAACTGATCGTCTGCGACGAGGCCGTCTCCGCGCTCGATGTCTCGGTGCAAAGCCAGGTGTTGAATCTGCTGCTCGACCTGCAGCGGGAGCTGGGTCTGAGTTACCTCTTCATTTCGCACAACCTCGCCGTGGTGAAGCACATGAGCGATCGCGTGGCCGTGATGTATCTGGGCAAAATCGTGGAGCTCGCTTCCTCAGACGACATCTACCTCCGACCCCGGCACGCGTACACCAAGGCCCTGCTGGCCGCGAATCCCCTGCCCGACCCGGCGGCCGCCCGCGAACGCGTGTTCCTCGAAGGCGACGTGCCCAGCCCGATCAATCCCCCGCCCGGCTGCGCCTTCGGCCACCGCATGAAACACCCCCGGTACGACGCCTCCCTCCAGACCAGCCCGCTGTTGACCGAGATTTCTCCCGGACATCTTGTGCAGTTGTGCGCCTGCTGTGTGGACGACACCCCGTCGGTTTAGAGGACACCGTGAATTTTTCCCTCTGGTGCATGACACCGGTTTCACCAGAAAATCCACGATGCCCCCCTCGGGGTCATGACCAACTCACCGAACCACTCTGGGCGGCGGGGTCGCACGAGCCCTTCCGTCACTGCAACCTTTAAAGCATTTACCGGGCTTTTGCCTTGGCACAGCTCCCCCGGAGAGGAATTCCTCGCTGAGATGACCTCGAAGACAAGCCTTGGGGGATGAGAGGGTTTGCTATCGTGGATCCGGACGGCAATCTGTTGCGCATCGGACAGACGCTCGAACGATGCAGCTTGGGAGCTTCCCAATTGAAGCACTCAAAGCGGTGGTCCAGAGCCGCGGAAACCGTTCATGGGGGCGCTGATGAGCCTCGGGTGGAGCGGCGTTTACGGGAGATAGGTACGGACGCGGGCGAACTGCTGGGTGCCGGGAGCGATCGACGTGGGCGAGCGCCAAACGAGGCGGACCCAGCCATCCGGGTGGTCGGTGCTGGTCGGCGGGTTGGTGGCGGTGTCCCAGCCGGCGGGATCTCCGAGCAGGACCGCGCCGGAGGGGTGGGTGGCGGTCTCGACGGTGGCCGCGAGCAGGCTGCGCCGCCAATACCGGACCTCGAGAAACATCGACCCGTCGGTGGCGGTGAAGGTGCTGACCTCCGGCAGGCCGGGAACGGTGTCCGTGCCGGTGCGGAAAAGGTCGGGCACGGTGGGATCGAGTCCGTGAGCGTATTCCGCGAAGTTGCTCAGTCCATCGTGGTCCGGGTCGGCACTGGTATCCTGCTGGCTGACGCTGAGTCCGGCGGCGGCCGCCCAGGGGAAATACTGCGAGGTGGCGGGCGGCGTGGTGACGATGAGGGTGTCGAGCAGCACGGGCACCGAGCGGGCGCGCAGGAAAATGGTGGTCAGGCCGCCCTCGGTCGGGGTGGAAAACCTGCGGGTGGTCCACGTGGTTGTCGTGGCTTCCGAGGGGAAGTCCTGGAAACCGAAGCTGCCGGTGCCAAAAGCCGAGCGCACCCGCAGCGAGAGGCTGCTGAGAGGCGGGACGTGCAGGGAGATGCGGCGGTATGCTCCGGGCATGAGGAGGAGGGAGTCGGTGCCATCGTCGCTCAGGCCGGGGTAGGCCGCGGCGCCCACGTTTTCCGGAACCGGGATGGAGACGGTCACGCCCGCCGGGGCGTCGAGGGCGGCCTCGGCCGACAGCGCCGGCAACGGCTGGAACGAGAACTCATCCAGGGCGGTGGTGTTGCTGCCCGAAATGGAGACCGAGTGCCGACCTTGGGGAATGGGGAGCGTGTAGCGCACCCAGGTTGAAGAGCTGCCCGAGGTGAGCGGGACATCCACGGAGTCGAGGGTGATGCCATTGGAGGAACTGGGCGCTTTGATCCAAAAGGAAAGGATGCCCGGACCGGTCAGGCCGGCCACCAACCGGTTCCCGGCCAGGCCCAGCGCATCCACGCCGTCGTGCGTGCCGGCGGACAATGCAATCATGGCGCCGGTCCCGGTGCTGGCCCATTCCAATCCGGGCGCATCCAGCAGCTCCGGCACGTCGGGATGGGCGGCGGCGGCCGTGGTCGTGATGCTGCGGATGGCGATCTCGCTGAACGTGGAAATGGGTTGTGATGGAACGATCTCCCAGCGCACCCGGTGAACGCCGGACGGGACGTTGACATGGCTTGTGGAGAACCGGGAAAACGTGTCGTCCACCACCAGGACATTGTCCACGAGCAGACGGATGCCGGCGTCAGTCGCCGTGCGCACGCGATCGAAGGTGGTCGTCACGCGAAGCGGGCCGGTGACGGTGGTTTCCAGCCACGCCCGATCGCCCATGGCCGCGCGGACGAGGTGGAGGGCGTCCGGATCCGCGAGCGGGGAGGACAGATCGGTCAGCGGCTGCCAAAGCCCCGGCGGCGTGCTGCCCGCAGTCCAAGTCAAATCTGGCTGATCGAGGGCTTCGGCCACGCTGACCGACGCGTTCGGAACGAAGGCCGGCTGCGCGACAAAGGTCTGGACTCCATCGCCGCGTGGAAAGGCGGCCGCTGATGGAGAGGCGGCCGCGGAGGCCCACGGCAACCACGGAAAGGGCGCGGCCGCAGCGACCAGCCCGGAAGCGGGAATCGCGGCACCGAAAGGGGTGGATCCCTCCATTTTCAGCAGGCTGGTGAGGCGCCCAGGAGCTGGCAAAAAGGCGGTCAGGCTGCCGGAATTGAAGTCGCCATGGACGGCGGGCCCCGGCAGGGTGGTATCATTCACGATCTGCCAGCCGGAAGGCGATGGCCAGGGCAGGGGCGCGGCGACTTCGGGTCCAGAGGAATTGGGCGGAGGGATCTCGTGGAAATTCAGTGCGCCGGCGCTCAGCACGGAGGACACGGATTGGTCGGGCTGGGGGGTGAAGGCCACGTTTTTCAGGGTCAGCACGCCGGTGTCATTCCGGGTTCCATCGCGCGGATTGGCCATGCTCCATCGGATGCGATGCGCGCCGGCGCCCAGATGCAGCCAGCCGCGGGAGGCCGACGCCAGCATGGCCATGCCGTCGCAGGTGACCTCACGCAGCACGCCCACACCGCTCCCGGCGATGCTGGAATCCCAGAACAAAACTCCGGGGCCGGTCAAGGCGGCCTCGATCCAGGAGACTTCCCCCGGCCACACCAGGCCGCTGCGGACGCCCGCGTCGAAGGTGGATTGCCATGGGACGTCCCCTCCCGTGGTCCACGTCAGGTCGGGAGCGCCCGCCCACCACTCAATGGGCGGCGAAGGCTGGAAATTCATGGTGCTGAGCAGGCTGTCGGCCGGTCGGCCGACGAGGACCCGTTGCGGACCGGCATAGGGGATCCATCCGAAGTCGGTGAGGCGGTTGTCGTGGTCCGGCAGGGTGGCCGACGGCACGAACAATCTGCCGGGTCCGGTGACCACCGTCTCCATCCACACTTTTTCGTTGAGGCGGGCGCGATAGCGGTCGCTGCCAGTCGCTTCGCGGGGGACGACCTGCCACGGCTGGTCGCCGTAAAGTTTCCAGGTGAGTTCGGGAGTGCCCAACGTCACGGAGGAAAGCAGTCGGCCGTCGGGCTGCTCGAAGTCCACCGCATCCAACACGGCGTGAGGCAAGGTGGCGGTGAAACGCACGCGCGCCGGGCCGCTGCCGGGAATGAATTTCCGGAGCGAGTTGAAACTATTGGGATTGGATGAGCTGAAATTTTGGGCGGAGAGCTGGAAGAGTCCCGGACCATTGCCGATGGAAACCTGGATGGATTTTCCGTGGAAAGAGACATGGCAGGGCAGGTTGACCACGGTTTCCAGCCACGCGGCATCGGCCGCCGGATCGGTTTCGATGTGGACGCTGTCCACGCCGTCCGGCGAGTGCGTGGCCCAGCTGACGGGGGTGATGCGGCCGACGCCACCCGCCGTCCACGCCCGGTCGGGCGTCTCCAGCGCGGCGCCCAATGAAATCGGCACCAGCGGCTCGAACGAAACCGCGTCCAGCGAGGCGAGCGTGCCGGAGGCGTTCTGGACCTGGCTTCCTTTTTGCACCCACCGTGCGGTATGCGCGCCCGCAGGAAGTAGCATCTCAGCGGGGGCCATCCACGGACTGGCAGGGACGCCGTCAATGAGCAGTGAGGGGGACCGCGGCGGGCTGAACTCACCCTCGGCACCGGCGGCATGAAGTTTTGGCGAAGAGCGCAGAATGCCGGGGCCGGTCACCTGCGTTTCGATCCAGGGGTCGCCGGCGGTCGCGTGGGTCCCGCCGAAAGCCGCGTGATCCCCCTTCCAACCGGCCCCGGCCGGGACCGCATACCCCGACCACGGCCGCTCGGGCGAGGTGCTGAAGGTCATGCCCGGCGCATCCAGGGCTTCGGCCAGCGAGACCTCGGTCAGGGGCATCACGTGGAAACGGTCGAGCACCACGGGGCCGGTGATTTCCAGGGCATGGGGGCCGCCGCCCGGCACGACCGCGCGGAATGGCTCCTGGCCGGTGTGGTCGACGGTTTGCCACCCGCCTCCATCGATCCTGACCCGGGCCGTCCGGCTGTAGTCGGAGACCTCGAGCGACACCAGGGAAGCCCCGCTGAATGGCAGCCGCAGCACCGGTTGCAGGGGGACGGGGGTGAGCGGGGTGACTTCCAGCGCGGGGTCGCCGGCAATGGACCCGGGGGTCGCGCCAAGGTACGCGGGCACCAGGACTTCCGGGATGAGGTCGGGGGCGTTGAGCAGTCCGGCCACGGACGTATCCGGCGTCGGCGGGAGCACGCTGACGGCGGTGAGCCAGAATCCACTTCCCCAAGTGCTCCACGTCAGCCGCTCCCCGCTGCGATACACGGGGACCTCCAGCGTCTGCCACGTCGCGGAGGTGCCGCCATCCGAGGCGGCCTGCCCGGTGCGTTTCACGCTGACCCCGCCCACATACGAAAACCTCACGATGCCGGGGCCGCTGACGGTCAGGGTGATCCCACTTTCTTGATCGATCCCCTCGGTGCGCTGCAGACAGAGCACGGCGTCGTCATCCGGCGCGCCGGGCGGGGCAGCGGCGCCTGCGACGATCCCGGTGACGGAAAACACCAGGCCCGGGGCGTCGAGCGCTTCGTTGATCGTCACCTTGGCCGGCGTTTCCAAGGCATCCAAAACGATGGGCACCTGGCTGCGGAGGGACGGCTGATACGTCGGAAGCTTGGCGCTGAACCGGTAATCGCCACCCGACCGCACCCATGCCCAAGAGGTGTCTCCCAGGACCAAGGCGGGCAGCCCCGCTCCACCAGACGTGGTGAGATGCACCGACGGTTCGATGTCGCCGCCGGCGTGGCGGAACTGAACCAGCCCCGGCCCCGGCAGCGTGGCCTCCACATAGGATCCATTGTGCGCAAAAACCGCCGCATCCACCCCGTCGGGGGAAAGCCAGGGTTCCGCCAGACCGAGAGCGGCATAACCGGAACCAATTAATCCGGGGAAGTCGAGCGCCTCGGCGAGGCTGACCTGGATGGCCGGAGTGATTGAGATTTCGTCCACGAAGAGCGGGCCTTTGCCCTGGACTCCCCGGTTGCTGATTTCCAGTTCTCCGGACGTCGCCGGGGTTTCGGTCCACTGCACCCAGCGCACTTTCTTCCAGGAACTCGAGATGGCGGCGGGTTGCGCGTCGCGGCCCAGCGTGGTCATGGCTGCCAGATCCTGTGAGCGGTGCCAAAACTCCACCACCGAAGGCACCGTCACCGTGGTTTTCACCGACGGCCACGGATCAGCGCTGGTGGTGGCATTGATGCGCACCACATCCACGCCGTCATGGGAAAGCGCGGGATCAGCCAGCGGCGCGACCGCGCCGAACGGCGTCCATGGGAACGCGGGCGAATCGAGCGCTTCCGCGATGGTCTGCGATCTCGAAAGCCCCGCCGACACCGTGAAAAGCCCGAGCCAAACCAAGGGGGAAAAGGCGAGAAGGGGCTTCATGCCGCGGCGGGATGGAGGACGTGCGTGAAATTACCGTACACATCCGCGCCGATCATATCCATCATCGTGTGTCCCGCAAATCCATTCTTTTGGGCGATCATGGCTTTCACCTCGACGATCACACCACCGACACAGCGCCAACGGGCAACCCATACCAGCCCAGGGCAACGCCCTGGGTAACGCATCCGCACATCCCCATTGAGGGCTGAAAGCCAGATCCATCACGACCCACGCCCCACGCCAAACCGTTCACCCCTCGGCACCATTCCGGTGGCCATGATGGGACGCGCTTTCAGCGCTCGGGGTTTTCTTTCCGCCGAGACCTGGGGCGTTGCCTGGTATGGGTCGGGCCTTTGGCCCTCCGGCCCGTCCATCACCCCTCGCCACCCCTCGCATGGCCCGCGAACATCCACGATGACGAACGCACCCTCTGGTCCTCGATCCGAACTGCCCCCCTGCGCGCAAAAGAGCCTTCCGCCACCGCGGCCAGAATAATCTTGGCTTCGCGGTCCTAATCCCTATGCTTACGCTGAGGAAAAATCCTTTTCCACTTGCACCTTGCCCCGCCCAGAACCGGCGCCAAAACCCGAAAATCACCACTCCTCCCCCCTCCTCCCATGGCCCGCGCACCCGTTGCCAACGCCGGCCCTCAAAGCAAGCTGTTATCTGAAACCTCCACAACACCCGCATGAAATCGCATCTTCCACTCGCGCTCATGAGCACACTGTTGACCCTGGCAATCACTGCCAGCGCTGCCCCGCAGCTGGCTATCGGTGAGATGTTCCCCCAGCTCACCCTTCCGTCGATCTCCGACGGTGCAGCGGTGTCGATCGAACAGTTTCGCGGGCAGAAGTTGCTGCTGCACATCTTCGCCTCGTGGTGAGTAGGCTGCCGTTCGCACGTGCCCGGGTGGCACGTCTCCACACGTGAAGCACAGCAGGCCGGCCGGTTGCAACTGATCGGCATCGTCCAGGAACAGCATCCCGATCGCGCCCGTTTGTTCATGCAATGGAAGCAGATGAACTGGCCCGTCATGGCCGATCCGCTCAACCTCCTCGGCGTCGATGCCGTGCCGATCACTTTGCTGATCGACGAGGCGGGAGTCATCCGCTCAAAAAATCCCCAGCCTGCCGATCTGGAACCCTTCCTCAATCGACCAGCACCGGATCCGCGGCCGTTGGCGGGGCCCGCTCAACCTCCTGATCTCGCGGCTCTGAGCGCCGGAGCCGATCGCGCGGATTGGGCAAATGCCGTCGCGCTCTGGGGTGATGATCAACAGTTGGAAGAAGCGATTTCTGCGTATCGCCCGTTGCTGGAGGAATCGCCCGACGACGGCACGTTGCAGTTTCGCGCGGGAGTTCTGTATCGTCTGCGGCACGACACCGACCGACGTCAGACAGGAGATTTTCCTGCCGCCACTGCCCATTGGACTCGAGCGCTGGAACTCGATCCGAATCAATACATCTGGCGGCGGCGCGTGCAGCAATACGGTCCCCGCCTCGCCAAGCCATACGCCTTCTACGACTGGGTGCCTGAAGCCCGGACGGCGATCCAAGCCCGTGGCGAGAAGACCTTCGACCTCGCCGTCGAGCCGGGCGCTGCCGAGTTTGCAACACCGACAAAGTCACTTGCCCAGACGCCCGACAGCGAGGTCCGCGATCCCGATCCGGAGGGCCGCGTTCGCCCTGATCTCGAAGGCTTCATCCGCGCAGAGATCACCGTCGTGCCCGCTCGCGTCAAGCCGGGCGAGGCCGTCCGTGTCCACGTCACCTTGCGACCGGTTGCGGAGCTCAAGGCCCACTGGAACAATGAGGTGAACGGCGTCGTACTGCGGGCAAATCCGCCGGCCGGCTGGATGGTTGACCAGGTGCAACAGGAACTACCGCTGCCGCCAACCGCAGTCTCAAACGAGCCGCGCACGGCGGAGTTCGAGTTCCTTACGTCCGCGACTGCTTCCGGAGAGTTCGAGATCCCTGCCTACGCACTTTACTACGTCTGTGAAGACACCAACGGCACCTGCCGCTACCGCCGACAAAACTTGAGGGTGAATATTTCCGTCCGCCCGTAACGCGCCGGTTCACCAATCAGCGATCATAAGTCGGTGCGGGAAGTCTCGGGGAGCGCGGGCACCACGCCCCAGTGGCCCGCGCCTCGCGGGCCACATCCGTGGCGTCCGGACAGGCGAACCGTGCTTGGGGTGGTTGATTCAACTGAGTCCGTCGGACGTGCCCGGAACCAGAAGGGGTGGGCGACGGTTGGAGCGCCCGAGGCGGGCGCGCTCCCCGAGACTTGGCCGAAGCAGGCGACCACTCCAACGTCACGCCGCTTGTTGGTGGACACGAAGACCTGGCTGGAACGCTCGCCTTCCTTGAATACGTACAGGCCTTAACGCGAGGCGACCGGGTCCGGTGGAAACTCCGGCACAGCCGCGCTCCAAGTGAAGCTGGCCGAGAGCGGGCTGGCCATGGTGTCGCCAGAAATGACCCAGTTCGATCCAAAGGGAAAAGTTTTCCCCGGAAGGATGAGGGTGATGTCGCTGCCGTCGGGCAGGGTCTCCTCGGTACTGGACTTGATGATCTGCTGCTCTTCGAGCGAACCGGGAGGCACGGGTCCGAGGCCGATCTCGAATGCGCCCCCCGAGCACGGGGTGTAGGTGAGCTTCAACGGTCCGGCGGTCGGATCGAAGGTGCCGAAGGCGATGCCGAGGCCGGCCTGGTGGTCGATGGTATTGAGGGAGAGTCCGACCAAGGTATGCCATGGTTCGTCGGGAATGCCCTCGCCGGCGCGGATCGGAAACAGTCCGCTGCCGCTCCAGACGGTCGTGTCCACGCCGCCGTCGCCGCAATCCTCGGTTTGAGTACCCTTGGCCTCAATAAAGACGCGTGAATCGACCATGGCGGTGGCGTAACGGGTCGGTCGGATGAAAACGATGCCCGGCACCTTGCGGTATTCGCCGACGTCGGCGCGGAAGACGAGGGACAGGGTGCCGTCCATGGAAAAGGGGGTTCCGGGTTCCGTTCGTTTGTAATCTCCCGCGACCGTCCACCGGGACAACTGGCGTACATTGCTCTTGCGGTCGTTGACGATGATCTGGACGTCGCCGGCTGAGCCGGCACCGGTCCGCGGCAATGTGCAGATGATTTTGCGCGGGCTCCAGTCGGCACCAGCCTGGCATTCCACTCCGCCGATCAGGATCTTTCGATCCTCCGCTGGCGGGTTGCCGAAGAGGCCGATCAGGTGAAGTTTATCATCACCCTCGTCCACCAGGACATATGCCAGGGAGGGCGCGAACACGCCAAAGGTGATGGCGTCGGTGGCACCTTCGTACACTACATCCGTGGTGCCGATCGGCACTTTGTTGTTGTCGACAAGCGGGTGGCGGTGCAACCCGCGGGAGCGCATCTCGTCCCACACGTTGGGGTAGTCGAACGGCCGTTGCGGCGTGGCTGGCGGCAGCACCTTGTTGGTGCCGAGCAACCGGTCCCAGGCAAAGGTGGTGGCGGCCAGGACGGCCTTGCCATCGACCTCCTCGGTCCAGGTGGAAATCATTTCGGCTCCGACGGAGCGAAAGGCTGCGCGCAGTGGGGCGGCGTCGGTCGACCCGCTTCGGCAGACGGCGAGCCAGACGCTGGCATGGTTTTCAGCGGGGAATCGCATGTAGGTGCGGACCCATTCGTGCGTGATGCAGAAGCGCCATTCACGGACTTCCTGCTGCACTCCACCGGTGAGAGTCTTGATTGAGGCGGTGGCTTCCACCAGCGCCATCCGTCCCGCTTGGAGTTCGCCGACGAATTCCTGGTGGCGGTAGCCATAGTCCGTCTTGAGAGGGTCGATTTTTCTGCCTGTCCAGAGGGCGTAGGCCGGGTCGTACTCCACCTTGCCGTTTGGACCCGTGATCGGCTTGTCGTCGGGGCCGATGCGGGGCATCGCACAGATGCCACCATGGGTGTTAAAAAACAGGATGGATTCATTGCGAGTGCCCTTGAGCGACTCCAATTGGGCATCATCGTTGGTTGTCGCATACCCGTTGCCCTTGAGCAGTTGCCCGAGGCGCGGCGCTGCCTGGGTGAAGCCGGTGCCGATGGTGCTGGCAAAGCGGGCGGGGTTTTTTCCTGGGGTCGCGGTGCCCGAGCGGCCGGCCACGCCCACGATATCGTCCTCTCCGGGAGGATCGGCGCGGCGGTTGTTCCAGAAGGCAAGGGGAATGCCGTCCTTGGTAATGGCCCAGAGGCCGTCGGGTGTTTCTCCCGCGTCGTTGATGTCCGGCCGCGCCTTGAGAAAGCCGAGCATCTGCGAGCGCCAGGCCGCGCGGTCGTCACGAGGGACGGTGGCCGAGTAGGTGTCGATGGCCGCAAGCGTGGCGCGCATGGACGCCTCGCCTACGGAGATGTCGCGGGCACCGGCGATGCGGAAATAGCGCTCGCCGTGGGCCATGGGAACGAGGACCGAGGCCTCGCTCATCGGATTGCCCAGCTGGGCCCAAGGCCCGCCTGGGGACGGGGCATCTTCGAGTTGGTAGGGGGCGGCACCGCCGGACCATTGCAGGCGCAACTGGGCCCCTTCGCGAGCGGCCGTCCCGAATTCGAGGGCTGCGCCGGCCGGCGTGTGCAGCGCGAGCACGCACGCGAGCACGGCCAATGTGACGGTCGCCATCGCGCGGGCGCGCTCAACGCGCTTAAGGAAACGACAGGGACCCGGTGAAGGGGAGTTCATGGGAGGAAACAGGGCGAAGGTACGATCAGTCTTTTCTTATGAAACTTCCCCGGAAGAATGGTGTTCAAAAGAAAGTTTGCTGATAGGAATTTGCTGTGGGGGGGCCGGCACCTGGGGCGGGTTCGCGGGAGATGAGAGGGAGGGGCGGAGAGGGAGGGAATCGAACCCACCCCGGCGCGTTGGACGCGTCGACAACGGTTTTGAAGACCGCGGCGGCCACCAGGCACACATCACTCTCCGTGGGCCAGACTTTTCATGCGCATGGCGGTGAATCACAAGAACAATCCGCCGGGTTCGCGTCGCTTCCGTGGGGATGAAAACGCTTGTCGGGCCGCCCTGGCCGCCACTAATGTATCCGCTTATGCTCAAAACCACGCTTACTGCCCTCGGGGTACTGGCCGCCACCGTGAGCGCCCCGGCCGGACCTGCCGCGGGTTCCTGGGCTCTGGAATGGGGGCAGGCCTGGACGGTCCGCGGCGATTTTGCCAAGGGCCGGGACATGAGTGCCGCCGCGGGCTTTGGGCTCGACCAGGCGCTGGCGGCGAGCGATGAGACCCGGGCGGCGCAGCGCATCGCCCTCGATCCCGCGACGCGGACGCTGACGGTGCATGAGCCGCTGGCGCTTCTCCCGGGCAAGGGGCCCGAGCTCGACCTGGAGGGGGCGGCGGCTTCAGTCGGGCAGCGGGCGTATTTTCTGGTCGGGTCGCAGGCGCTTTCGAGGAAGAAGGCGGCCTTTGAGCGGGACCGCGGCTGGCTTTTCAAGCTGCCGGTGGACGAGGCTGGCCGGCCGCGTCCGGAGGCGGTGAAGAAAGCCGACCTGCACCTGGTGCTGGCGGCCGACGCGGAGCTGGCTCCGTTCGTCAACCGGGCGGCGGAGGAGAACGGTCTGGACATCGAAGGCCTGGCGGAGCGTGACGGCCGGCTTTTTCTTGGCCTCCGAGCCCCGGTGCGCGATGGCGAGGCGACCATTCTGGAGCTGGGCGCGGAGGAGTTGTTTTCTGGAAAGGCCGGGCTCCTCCAGCATCGGCTGGCCCTCGGGCCCGGGCGGGGAATTCGGGATCTGGCGGCGCTGGCGGAGGGCGCGGGATTCCTGATCCTGGCCGGGCCGTCGGGCGGGCCGGACGGCGGACCGTCATCGAGCGGGGCCGCCTACGAGCTGTGGCATTGGGCGGGGCCGGGTTCTCCGGCGACGCGGCTGGGTCCGCTGGGAGCGGCGGCCGGCAAGGACGAAGCCAAGGCCGAAGCGATCCTGCTCCTGAGCCAGTCCGCCACCGCCATCGAGGGCCTCATCCTTCACGATGGCCCCAAGAACGGCGCTCCGCACGGCTTTCGCCTCATCCCGCCCAAGGTGCCATGAGGACGCGCCACCTGCTGTTGGTCCGCCATGGGAAGGCCGCCTGGGAACAGGGCGCACAAACGGATTTCGACCGCACCCTGACGGCCGCCGGCCGCCGCGAGGCGGAGGAGGTGGGCACCTGGGTCAACGCGCACGGCCCGCGGCCCGAGGTCATCGTCTCGAGCCCCGCCCCCCGCGCGCTGGAGACGGCGACCCTCATCGCCGCGGCCTGGCCCGATCCGCCCGCCATCATCACCGAACCCAGCCTGTACGACGCCCCGCCGGTGGGGCCGATCCGGGTGATTGAGGGCCTTGATGACGCTCGGCGGGTGGTGCTGGTGGTCGGGCACAATCCCTCAATCAGCCATTGCGCCGACTGGCTCATCGGCGAGCCCACCGTGCTCGAACTTCCGACCGCCGGCCTGGTCTGGCTGGAACTCGACGCGCCCCGATGGCGCGAGGCGTCCCCAGGCGGTGCCCGCGTCCGGGAATGTGGTGCCGGCGCGCCGGCGCTGAATGGACGCGGCGGTTGATGCGGCCTCGGTTTTTGGTCCCGCACCCTCCGGGACCGGGCGGTGATTTCCCCCCTGGCCGCGCCGCCTGCTCTCGCGTAGGGTACTGGCCGTCATGCCCCGCTTGTTGAAACGCCTGCTTCTTTTCCTCGTCCTGCCGGTGACGCTCCTCGGCGGCGGGCTGGTGCTGCTCGGCTGGATGGCGCTGCGACAGTTCACGCCGGACCGAGTGGTGCACCAGCTCGAGTCGGTCTGCAACGCCCGGGTGCAGCTGGACGGCTGCGCCCTCTCGCTGTTCTCCTCGCCGGCCCGCCTTGAACTGACCGGCCTGCAATTCCATCCACGGGACGCGGAGGCGGACGGCGCCACCCCGCCCGCGAGCCGGCCGCCGATCAAAATCACCAACACCTACCTGCGGATGCGCCGCGCGGTGCTGGAGGCGGATCTGCCCGCCCTGGTGCTCCGCCGCGAGCTGCGGGTGAAGAATTTCCTCATCGATACCGGCGATGTAAAATGCGACCTGCTGCCGTCCGGTGAGAATTCGCTCCGCAACCTCTTCGGCAAACCCGCCACCGTCCAGGGCCGGCCGAACCCCGCCCTGCTCGCCCTCGCTCCGGTCGCCGCCGCGATGGCCGCCGCGACCGCACCTGACTCGACCGCCGCCGCCGCCGCCGCCGCCGCACCCGCCGCACCCGCCGCACCCGCCGCACCCGCCCCACCCGCCGCAGCCGACGAGACGCCAAGCGCGGAAAAATCCAGCGGACCGATCCCCGTTTTTCATGCTCGCGACCTGGGCGGGTTGGTCTCCCTGGAAAAGATCACCTTCACGGATTCCCGCATCCGCCTGCGGAACCGCAAGAGCCGCGCGGTCACCGAGCTGAACCACCTGGACCTGGAGGTGACCGGCGTCGCGGTCGATCCGGCCCGGCTCGCCACCGCCAACCGGGCCGCCCTCACCCTGCGGTCCCGGGTGTGGATTGACGGCGGGAAAAAAAACCCGGTCCGGCTCGCCGAGCTGGGCGTGTCGCTTCAGGGCGACCTCACCCCCTTCGATGCCGCCACCGGGCTGCTCAAGCCCGACTGTCGGTTCACCACCGTGGTCGAAAAAGGATCGAAGCTCCAGTCGCTGCCGGCCTTGGAGAAAATCGAAAAGAACCTCGCGCGCGCGCGCCGGGCGGGATTAAAAATCGACGATCTCGGCCAGCAGGCGGTCCTGGTGGACGACGCGACCCTGGCCTTCCGGCTCGAGGACAACCGGCTTTCCCTGAGCCAGCCGGCCACGCTCGACTTCGGCGATTACGCTCTGGCCATCGAGGCCGGCAGCGCGATCAGGGCCGCGGATGAGACCCACGAGGTCCATGCCTCGTGGATCGCCAGCCAGGCGGTCTCGGAACGGGCGCTCGCAGGGGCGCGGGAATTTCTGGACTCCCTGGGTGCGGAGGCGGCGGCGGAATTGCGCGGCCTGCTCATCGACCCGATCGTCAAAGACGGCCGGCTGCGGATGGATTTTGTGACCAGCGGTGATCTTGCGAACCCGGAGATCCGCGTGGCGCACCCGTTGCAGGATTTGACGGACCAGCTCAAGGAGGCCGGGCGCGGCCTGTTTGACCGCATCAAGGATAAATAACCCACCATGATCAGACTCGGCACCATTGTCTCAAATCAAGGCCATCATACCGCCGGGCGGATCGACGCCCTTCGTCCCCATGGTTTTGAGTCCTTCGAAATCGCCTTCAAGAACACCCTGGCCGGCACCGACCTGGCCCGGCTCGCCGATGAAACGGCGGCCGTGCTCGACGGCACCGACACCGTCATTTCCTGCCTCGCCTTCTACGGCAACACCCTGGCGGACGATGACCATGGCGCGGAGGTGCGCGCCGCCCTCCAGGACATGGTCGCGCTGGCACCGCGCTTCGGCACTGACCTGGTCAGCTGCTTTGCCGGGCGGGTGACCGGGGCGTCGATCCCCGAATCCATCCCGCGCTTCCGGGAAGTCTTCGCGGAACTCGCCGAGTTCGCCGAATCGCGCGGCGTGCGCCTCGCCATCGAGAACTGCCTGCAGGGAGGCACCTGGCAGACCGGCGACCGGAACATCGCGCATCATCCGGCGGCCTGGGAACTGATGTTCGGGGCGGTGCCCTCGCCCGCTCTCGGTCTGGAATGGGAGCCGGCGCATCAGCGGTGCCAGCTCATCGATCCGATGCCCCAGCTGCGGACGTGGGCGCACCGCATTTTCCATGTGCATGGCAAGGACGCCGAGGTGCGCCGCGACGTGCTCGCCACCCATGGCATCCATGGCGCGCAGCGGTTCGCCCACCATCGCTTCCCCGGGCTGGGCGATTCCAACTGGTCCCGCATCATCGCGGAGCTGGTGCTGGCCGGATACCGCGGGACCATCGACATCGAGGGCGGGCATGACCCGGTCTATCGCGGCGATTTGGAAATGACCGGCCAGCTCTTCGCGCTCCGGCATCTCAGGTCATGCCGTGCGGACTTTGCGCCCGACCCCGGCGAGGGGCGGGGCGGGGCGGCGCTCCCGGACCCGCGCTGACGACGACCGCCGAACGCGGTGAAACGCCAGCGGCCGCACCGGGCCGCGCCGCCGCTCAATCGAGTTCCGGCCGGAAGTCCGCGGCGTGATACGAGCTGCGCACCAGCGGGGCCGAGGCCACGTGGCGGAAGCCTTTGTTCAGAGCGATCTCCTTGTAGAGGTCGAACTGCGCCGGCTCGACGTAGCTGACCACCGGCAAGTGCTGCGGGCTGGGGCGGAGGTATTGGCCGAGGGTCAGAACGCTCACGCCGGACTCGCGCAGGTCGTCCATCGCCTGAAAGACCTCGGTCTCGGTCTCGCCGAGGCCGAGCATGAGGCCGCTTTTGGTGGCCAGCTTCTGGCCGACGGCCGCGGCCATCTCCCGGGCGCGCTTGAGCACGTGCAGGGAGCGGTGGTATTGCGCGCGGGAGCGCACCAGGGGGGTGAGGCGTTCGACCGTCTCGAGGTTGTGGTTGAAGATTTCCGGACGGGCCGCCAGCACGGTCTGAAGCGCGTCGTCCTTGCCGTTGAAATCGGGTACCAGGATCTCGATGACGATGCCGGGGTTTTCCCGCCGCACCGCCTCGATGGTGCGCGCGAAATGCAGCGCTCCGCCGTCCGGCACATCGTCGCGCGCGACCGCCGTGATGACCACATGGCCCAGCTTCATCCGCTTCGTGGCCTGGGCCACGCGTTCCGGCTCGTCGGCCTCCAGCGCCAGGGGTTTGGCCGTCTTGACCGCGCAAAACCCGCAGGCCCGGGTGCAGCGGTCACCCGCAATCATGAAGGTGGCCGTGCCCTGGCTCCAGCACTCCCAGCGGTTCGGGCACTGCGCCTCCTCGCACACGGTGTGCAGCCGCAGATCGGAAATCAGGGCCTTGGTGGACCAGAATACGGGGTCGCGCGGCAGCCGCACCTTGATCCATGGCGGCTTCGCTTCCTGATGCAACGCGGGGTCAATCTTGATCGCCATCGTGCAAAATGGGGCGGCCCGGCGGCCATGCAACCCTCATCGCACACCGAAGGCTCCTGCCCTTCCGACCGGCCGGGCCTCGGGCCCGGCACACCGCCGCCGGCGGCGGACGTTTTGCCGGGTGCGCCACATTTTGCCGGACAGCGGCGATGGCCTCCTGCATGATGACGGCGGACCAATCCACATTTCCATGATGACACCCCGACCATTTCCGATCGCTTTGTTGCTGGCCGCCGGCCTGGGCGCGGGCATGCACGGGCCGCTGCGGGCCGGAGCCGACTCGGTGGTAACCTTCAACGAGGTCCAGTACAATCCGAGCCCGGAGCAGACCGAGGGCGAGTGGATCGAGCTCAAAAACCAGAACTCAGTGGATGTCGATCTCTCGCGATGGCGGCTCGATGGGGGGGTGGATTATGTGTTTCCCGCCGGCACCGTGATCCGGGCGGGAAGATATGCGGTCATCGCGGCCGATCCGGCGGCGCTGATGGCGTCCACCGGTCTTCCCGTCGTGCTCGGGCCGTTCGCCAAATCCCTCAACAACAGCAGGGATGCGGTCACCCTGAAGAACAACAACGGCCGCCGGATGGACGAGATCCGCTACAACGACAAGCAGCCGTGGCCGGTGGCGGCCGACGGCTCCGGGGCGGCACTGGCCAAACGGGACGAGCTCCGGGACAGTTCTCTTCCCGAAAACTGGCGGGCCAGCCTGGAAGTCGGCGGCACGCCGGGGGCGTTTAACTTCGAACCGCAAAGCAACGACGGCTCGATCCCGCCCGACGGGGTGCTGCGCGAAGTGAACCGCTATTACAAATTTGACGGCACGACGGCCGACAGCTCCGGCGGAAACCTCAATGGAACGCTGGTCAACGCCCCGGTCTATGCGGCGGAGGCCCCGCCCGTCACCGGCGGCGGGCAGTCGCTGGAGCTGAACGGCATCAACCAGTACGTAAACATACCCGACACCGTGCAGCCGGTGGCGTACACGGTTTCCGCCTGGGTGCGGCCGGACGTCATCCGCGCCCAGTCGATCGTGGTGCGCACCTCGGCCAGCGGCCCGTCCGGGGCGCTCTCGCACCAGATCCGGATGACCGCGGCCGGAACATTCGAGCACTTCACCCTGGCCGGCACGGCCCGGGTGGTGACCGGGACCACCACGGCAACTCCGAGGCAGTGGTATCACGTCGCCATCGTTGCGCGCAATGACGGACCCATGAGGCTCTTCGTCAATGGCACGGAGGAAGGCACGCCCCTGACTATTCCAGCGCTTTCGTTTACGGGGACCCGGTGGATGGTCGGGTCCAATTCCGGTGGCGGCATGAGCCATTTCGACGGCCTCATCGACGAAGTAGCCATCTGGCACGGGCCGATGGATGCGTCGCAGGTCGGGCACATTGCCACCGGCTTCAAACTTCCCACCGACACCCCGGTGAAGAATCTCGCCCTCGGCCGCCCGGTCATCGGCGGCAGCGGTGCCTATCCGGACCTGCCCTTTGATGGCGGCGTTGAGCCGGCTGATTTTTCCGCGTCCAACGTGACCGACGGCTCGGCCAGCGACGTGTTCGGGTCCAGCTACTGGCTGGGGAGGGAAGGTGTGACCAGCGAGCATTTCATCCTCGACCTCGGGGAGCGGGTGGAGATTTCCCAGCTCCTGCTGCGCAACACCCACGCCCACCAGTTCAACGACCGTGGAACCTCGGGCTTCCGCCTGTTCGCCGCCTCCACGCTGGATGCCTCCAACCAGCTCGAGGGCGCCACCCAGATCCTCGCCGGCACCCTGACCCCCCGCACCGTGGCCGCCCCCGCCCCGCCGGAATCACCGATCCCGGCCGACTCCTTCACCGCCGCCAACGGACTGGTTCCCGCCACCGCACGCTACCTGAAATTCGAGACCCTGGGCTCGCCCTACGGCCTCAACGTGGGGCTGAATGAAATCGAAGTCTTCGGCACGCCGGAAGGCGGGGTCAAACCCGCGCGGCCACCGCTCCTGCCGCTGGTGATCAACGAAGTCACCCCGGGCGATGCGGAAAACGCCTGGATCGAACTGCACAACCACGGGCCCGAGGCCCTCGCCCTGACCGGCTTCGTGCTCGAGACCAACCGCGGCGCGAGCCACACCCTGCCCGCCACCACCCTGGCCGCGGGAGGATTCCTGGTGCTGGACGCGGCCACGACCGGCCTGCGACCGCGGAATGAGGACAAGCTGTTTTTTTATTCGACCCGCAAGGGTTCGGTGATCGACGGGGTGGTGGTGAAGGCGAGACGGCACCTGTTGCGGCGGCCGGCGGTGGCCGGCGGCGAGCCGGGCGGGTTTCTGACTGCGGAAACGGAGGCCGACCGGACCCCGGGCGCGGCGAACCGGATCACCTCGCCGGCCGCGATCGTGATCAACGAAATCATGTATCATCGGCGGCCGCAGTACCTGCCCTACGTCGAGAACGAGGAGGAATGGATTGAGCTGCACAACCCATCCGGCTCGCCGGTGGATCTCGGCGGCTGGGAGCTCGAGGACGCCGTCACCTTCACCTTTGCCCCCGGCACCCTGATCCCCGCCGGCGGCTATCTGTGCGTCGCGAACGACGCGGCCGCCTTTGCGGCCGCGCACCCCGGCGTGCCGGTCGCCGGCAGCTTCTCCGGGGGCCTGAGCAACCGCGGCGACCGCATCATCCTGCGCAACGCCTTCAGGAATCCGGTCGACGAGGTCTTCTACCGCGACAAGGAGCCGTGGCCGATCTACACCGACGGGCTTGGCTCCAGCCTGGAACTGAAGAATCCGGAGGCGGACAACAGCGTGCCGGAAAGCTGGGCGGACAGCGACGAGAGCGGACGCTCCGGCTGGCGGGACTACACCTTCACCGCCGCCGCCCGCACCCCCATCTATTCACCCACCATCACCACCACCGGCACCACCGCCTTCCACGAACTGCGGATGGGCCTGCTCGAAGAGGGCGAGGTGCTGGTGGACGATGTCTCGGTCCGGGAGATCACCACGGCGCCGACTGTCGAGCTGATCCAGAACGGCACCTTTTCCACGGCCCTGACCCCGGTCTGGCGCGTCTTGGGCAACCACAGCGGCTCCGCCGTGGTTGAGGACGGCGGCAATCCGGCCCTCCAGGTGCGTGCCACCGGCCCGCTTTTTTACATGCACAACCTTTTGGAGACCACCTTCAAATCCGGCACTGCGGTGGTGCCGGTGGTCAACGGCCGGGAATACACCATTTCCCTCCGGGCCAAATGGCTGCGTGGCTGCCCGTGGCTGCACACGGAATTCTATTACAACAAGGTGGCCAAAACCTTCCTCCTCGACCAGCCGGCGGAGAGCGGCACCCCGGGCGCGCGGAATTCCGTGTACGAGGCCAACCCCGGGCCGACGTTCACCCAGACCCGCCACGCGCCAGCGGTGCCGCGGGCCGCGACGGCCGTGACCGTGACCACGCGGGTGCAGGACCCGCAGGGAGTGGCCGCGGTGACCCTGCGCTACAGCGTGAATGGCGGGGCCTTTCAATCGGCACCCATGGCCGCCGGCACCGGCGGCCGGCACGCCGGAACCATCCCGGGACAGAACGCCAATGCGATCATCCAGTTTTACCTTGAGGCCGCCGACGCCGACGCCACGCCGGCTACCGCCGCCTGGCCGGCCGGCGGCGCCGATTCACGGGCGCTGATCAAGGTTAACGACAACCGGGCAATCCCCGGAAAACAAAACCTCCGCATCATCACCACCGCCGCCGACGCCACCGCGCTGGCCAGCCGGGTGCATACCATGAGCAACCAGCGCCGCGGCTGCACCATCATCCACAACGAGCGCGACATCTTCTATAACGGCAAGGTGCGCCTGCGGGGCAGCATGTTCAGCCGCGGCAACGTGTCCGAGGCGGGGCAAAGCGTCACCTTCCCCGCGGACGCCCTGTTCCGCGGGACCCAGCGGACCGTCTCCGTGCGCCGATCCGGCAAGAACGAGATCGTGGTCAAACACGCCATCAACCATGCCGGCGGGCTGCCGGACAACTACAACGACATCATCAACCTCATCAGCTTCCGCTCAGACATCGTCGGCCCCGCCCGCATGGAAATGGAACGGTTCAGCAACAGCTGGCTCGACGAGTTTTATCCGGAAGGCTCCGACGGCACGCTCTTCAAGCTCGAGGGCATCCGCGTGCCCACCCTGACCTTCGCCAACGGTAGCATCCCGTCGGGCCGTCCGGACGGCATTAAAAACCTCAGCACCGACGGCATGGGCTGGGTCGTGCAGCTCGACCTCGCCGACCTCGGCCCGGATGGCGAACAATACCGCCACGGCTACCGCTGGCTGAACAACTTCTCGCGCAACGACAATGCCCGCTTTGTCCAGATGTGCCGCACCCTGAGCATGCCGGTCGGCACCCCGACGCAAGCGCTGGCGTTCGAGCAGGCGATCGAGCCGCTCATGGATGTGAACGAATGGATGCGCTGCCTGGCCATGATGTCGCTCTTCTGCATCGACGACGCCTACGCGCGCCCGGGCGGCCCGACCAGCAACCCGCACAACCTGAATTTTTACATGCCTCCGACCCCGGACGGCAAAATCGCCGCAATCCCGTGGGATTGGAATTTTGTCTTTTCGGTGCCCACCTCCGCTCCGCTGACCGGCGACAAGAACATTCAGAAAGTCATCGCCCGTCCGCGCTTCAAGCGGCTGTTCCTCGGCCACCTCAAAAACATCATCGATACGACCTTCAATGCGGCCTACATGAACCCGTGGCTGACCCACTACGGCGCCAGCGCCGGCGAATCGTACACCGGACTCGGCTCGAGCATCACCGCCCGGCGCGCCTCGGTGCTCAGCCAGATCAACGCCCAGATCCCGCCGGTGGCCTTCGCCATCACCACCAACGCGGGGGCGGATTTTTCCAGCGCCGGGGCCAGCGCCGTGGTGGAGGGCGACGGCTGGGTGGATGTCCGGGAGATCCGGGTCAACGGCTCTCCGGAATCGCTGCCGGTCACCTGGCTGGACGGAAATTCCTGGCAGGTCACCGTGCCGCTCGGCCTCGGCGCCCAGACCGTCACCCTCACCGCCCACGACGGCCGCGGCGTGCAGGTGGGAACGGACACCGTGACCGTCACCAACACCTCGACCACCGAGCCGGCCAGTGCCGCCAACATCGTGGTCAGCGAAATTCACTACCATCCGGCCGGCGCGGCCGAGCCGGAATTCATCGAGCTGATGAACATTTCGCCGTCGACCTTCGTGGACCTGGGCGGCTGCGCCTTCACGGCCGGCGTCGAGCACGTTTTTGCCCCGGGCACGGTCATCGCGCCGGGCGCGCGACTGGTGCTCATGGCGGCGCAGTTTTTGAAGGAAACCGCGCTGAACAATGGAGGAGAGCGTGTGCGCCTGGAGGCGCCGGGAGGAGTCGTCATCAAGGACTTCGAGTACGACAACACGCTCCCCTGGCCCTCCGCCCCGGACGGCCTTGGTGCCAGCCTGGTGTTGATTGCGCCCGGGGACAATCCAGACCATGGCAACCCCTTTAGCTGGCGTCCGAGCATGACAAACGGGGGCAATCCCGGCACGGGGGACGCGGCCCCCCTCAGCGGAGACCTCCTGGCCTATGCCCTCGGCCCAGACCAGGAAGCGCGACCGGTCATGACCCCGGAAGGACTGAGCTTCATCATCCCGCGCTCCCCGAATGCGGACGAGGCGGAAATCATCGGCGAGGCCAGCGGCGGCCTCCACGAGTGGACCACCGCCGAACTCACCGCCGCCACCCCAACCACCCTCACCTTCCGCGTGCCGGCCGCCATCGCCGCCGGCCCCCAGGTCTTCATGCGGGCGCGCGTCCGGGCGCGGTAGCCTCGCCCGGCGGTGGTCACGCCAGCACCGGCGCGACCACCCGGCCGTGCACGTCGGTCAACCGGAAGCGGCGTCCCTGAAATTCGTAGGTCAGGCGCTCGTGGTCCAGGCCGAGGCAGTGGAGCATGGTGGCCTGGACGTCGTGGATGTGGACCGGATTCTCGGCCACGTGGAAGCCCATTTCGTCGGTCGCCCCGTAGGTCAGGCCGCCCTTGATTCCGCCTCCGGCCATCCACAGCGAAAACGCCTGCGGGTGGTGGTCGCGCCCCTTGCTGCGACCGAGAGTGGGGTTGTTTTCCACCATGGGCGTGCGGCCGAATTCTCCGCCCCAGACGACCAGCGTCTCGTCCAGCAGCCCGCGTTGTTTGAGGTCGAGCACCAGGGCCGCGCTCGCCTGGTCGGTCTCCCCGCACTTGCCCCTCACCGTGCCGACCACATCGCTGTGGGCATCCCATCCCTCATGGTAGATATTGATGAAACGCACGCCCCGCTCGACCATCCGGCGGGCGAGCAGGCAAGCGCGGGCAAACGACGGCTGGCCGGCCTGGCATCCGTACAGGTCGAGGGTCGCCGGGGTTTCGCCGCGCAGGTCCATCAAATCGGGAGCGCTCGTCTGCAGGCGAAAAGCCATTTCATAGGCCTGGATGCGGGTGGCGATCTCCGGGTCGCCCATGCCCTCGAGGGCCTGTTCGTTGAGACTGCGGACGGCATCCAGGGTCCGGCGTTGCAGACGGTCGTCGATGCCCCGCGGGTTGGCGACGTTCAGAATGGCGTCGCCCTGATTGCGCAGCCGGACGCCGGTGTAGCCGGTCGGCAGGAAGCCGCTGGACCAGTTGGCCGCGCCCCCGCTGACCCCGGCACCGGTGCTCATGACCACGAAGGCGGGCAGGTCCTTGGTCATGCAGCCCAGGCCGTAGGTGGCCCAGGAACCGATGCTGGGCCGCCCGGGCTGGGAGAATCCGGTATTGAAGAATATCTGGGCCGGGGCGTGGTTGAACTGGTCGGTGTGGACCGATTTGATGAGCGCGATGTCATCCGCCACGCGGGCCAGGTGCGGGAGCGTCTCCCCGAGTTCCAGGCCGCTCTGGCCGTGCCGGGCGAACTTGAACTGCGGAGCCATGACATTGGCGTCGGGCCGGATGAAGGCATAGCGCTGGCCTCCGATGACGGACGGAGGCAGCGGGGTGCCGTCGTATTTCACCAAGGCGGGTTTGTAGTCGAACATTTCCAGCTGCGACGGGGCGCCGGCCATGAAGAGGTGGATGACCGCCTTGGCGCGCCCCGCAAACTGAGCCGGCTGCGGGGTGAAACCGTCGGCCGCCGCGACGCCGCGTCCGAGCAGGCTGGCCAGCCCGACCCGGCCCAGGCCCAGGCCGCATTGCTGAAGAAACCAGCGGCGGCTGACCGCGGTGCCGCGCTCGCGCTGGTGAGGGGATTGGCAGTTCATGATTTGGTGATGGTTTCGTCCAGATTGAGCAGCGCGCGCGCCACGACCGTCCAGGCCGCCCGTTCAGCGGCCGGCCCGCCGCCCTCCGGGGCGATCTCGGCGGCGTTCAACTCGCCCCGGGCCAGGCGGCCGCGGGTGTCGTTAAGCAGCGCGACCAGGATGCCGGTTTCCGAGGCGCGGGGCGGCCGGGTCAGGCAGCGCCGGAACAGGTGGGTGAGCCGGGCCTCGTCGTCGTCCGGCTGGCTGAGCGCCTGACGACCGAGCGCCTGCGCGGCCTCGATGAAGGACTCGTCGTTGAGCAGGGTCAGCGATTGCAGCGGGGTGTTGGACAAGTCCCTCCGCGCCACGCAGGCCTCGCCACTCGGGGCGTCGAAGGTGGTGGCCGCGGCGAACGGGGCGCTCCGCTTGGTAAAGGTGTAGAGGGCGCGACGATACCGGTCCTCCCCGGCACTGACCTCCCAGCCGGACCCGCCATAGGCCGTTTCCGTCACGCTGGCCGGCTGCGGCGGGCGCACCGGCGGGCCGAACATTTTCGCGGAGAGCAGTCCGCCCGCCCGCAGGGTGATGTCGCGGACCATTTCGGCTTCGACGCGGAAGCGCGGCCCGCGGGACAGCAGCCGGTTTTGCGGATCGCGTTCGCGCAGGGCGGGGGTGAGCTTCGACTGCTGGCGGTAGGCGGCGCTCAGGACGATCGACCGGTGCAGCCGCTTCTGGGACCAGCCGTCCTCCATGAAGCGGACCGCCAGCCAGTCGAGCAGTTCGGGATGGGTCGGCAGGTCTCCTTGAAAGCCAAAATCGCCGAGGGTTTTGACCAGGCCGGTGCCGAAGAAGGCGGCCCAGTGGCGGTTGACCGTAACCCGGGCCGTCAGCGGGTGCCCCGGCGAGACGAGCCATTGGGCAAAGCCGAGGCGATTCGAGGGCGCCCCGTTGGGCAGGGGCGGCAGGAAGGCGGGCACGGCCGGCTCCACGGGCTCCTCCGGCTGGAGGTACTCGCCGCGGTGGTGGCGGCGGGTGAGGCGCGGATTGCCGGCCGGACGCTCGCGCAGGACCAGCGTTTCCTGGCCGCGGGGCGGCTGCTGCAGCTCGCGGATGCGCCGGGTCTCCGCCGCCAGCTCCGGTGCCCCCAGCAAAAACGCCTGGAGCAGCTGCTGCTGCTGCCCAGCCGGGCGTCCGGCCGCCGGCCGGCCGAGGATTTCCTCCACGGACGCGTCCACCGCCAGTGCCTCGGCACCGCCCTCGCGTTGCGTGAAGGCGACCCGGAATCGTCCCAGCGAGGCGGAATAATGGCGTCCGGATTGAAACCGCAGGACCAAGTCGCCGCCCGGCCACGGCTCGGCCAGCACGAGCACGGCGGCCTGCCGCTGGCCGGCCTGACCGCCGCCGTTCCAGCCGGACTGCAGGTTGTCGTCGATCATCAGCCCGGCGTCGCCCGCGGTCGCCGAGGTGCGGGCGATGGCCACCGGCGTCTCCCCGCGGCTGAGGGCAAGGTGCCCGATGAAATAGTCCCCCCGCGGCCCCTCGTAATAGGCGATGCCCGGGCCCTGCTCGGGCAGGCGCGGGTCCGGCAGCGCCTCGATCCGCACCGCCGTCACCCCGGCCGGAATGGCGTCGTACCGCAGCTCGTAATGGTCCTCCTTGGTGAAGTCGCCCGAGGCAAAGATGCTGCCATCCGGCTGCCAGTCCAGTTGCGGAGAATTCGACGTCAGCGCAGCGGGCCGGGGTGCCGACCAGACCGCCGCCTTCGGCCCCATGCCGGCCAGCCAGGAGGCCATGGCCCGATCAAGGGCGGCCCGGCGTTCGGTCTCCAGATCTGGCACCGGGGCGGCCGGCGTCGCCTCCGGCGGCTCGGGCACGCTCAACCGCACCCGCCCGATGGTGTGATGCCCCCCTTGGCTCTGTTCGAGGGTCACCGTCAGCCGGGTCCCTCCGGCATGGACCACGGGCCCGGCGAAACGGAAAACCGCCGATTTTGCCATATTCAGGGTCGCGTCGGAATCATGCACCGCCCAGCCGGTGTCCGCGCGGCCGTCGAACGCCTGGGTGACCGGATAGCCGGATTGGGCGGCCGTGGCCCCGGCGGTGGCGATGGGCACTTCCCGCGGCGCGGCGGAGGCGTCGAGCGGCTGCGCGGTGACGCGAATTTCGTTGAGCACAAAATTGCCATGGGCCACGCGCCCGGGGCCTTGCTTGGGCAGGGAGGGATCGGTCAGGGCCTCGAGCCGCAGCGCGGCGATCTCGGGCAGCGCCGATTCGATGACGAGCGTGGTCGTCTCCCGTTCCGGCCCGGGTGCCGCAAACAGGATGGAATCGTCCTCCAGGGTTTTCGGCTGCTCGCCGCTGGCCGCGGTCACCCGCACCGGCCGGAGCGCCTGCCAGCCCGTTTCGCGAACCGGCAGCGGCCAGCGCGACGGCAGGGCGGCGATGAGCGCGGCCGCCTCCTCCTCGCGCTTTCGCTGCGCCGCGGCCTCCCGGCTGCCCAGCGTATGGCTGGGTTCCTCGGCATTGTTGAGGAATGCCATCAATTGAAAATATTCCGTGTGGCGGATGGGATCGTACTTGTGCGTGTGGCACTGGGCGCAGCTCAAGGTCAGCCCCATCCAGGTCGTTCCGGTGGTGGCCACCCGATCGGTCATGGCGTGAAAGCGGAACTCCAGCGGATCGATCCCGCCCTCCTCGTTGAGCATCGTGTTGCGGTGGAATCCCGTGGCCACCAGCTCGTCCTCCGTGCCCTCTGGCAGCATGTCACCCGCAAGCTGGGCGATGGTGAACCGGTCGAAGGGCATGTCGTCATTGAGCGCTCGGATGACCCAGTCGCGCCACGGCCACATCGACCGCGGCCGGTCCTTCTCGTAGCCATTGGTGTCGGCATAGCGGGCCAGGTCCAGCCACCGCCGGGCCCAGCGCTCGCCGTAATGCGGGGAGGCGAGCAGCCGATCAACCAGCTTCTCATAGGCGTCGGGCGAGGCGTCGTAAATGAAGGCGTCGGCCTCCTCGAGGGTCGGCGGCAGGCCGGTCAGATCGAGCGAAACCCGCCGCGCCAGGGTGGCGCGGTCGGCCTCGGGCGATGGGGCCAGGCCCTCCGATTCCAGTCGGGCCAGGACAAAGTGGTCGATCTCCCCCCGGGGCCAGGAGGCCTGTTGCACGCCGGGCAGGGCCGGCTTCCGGGGCGGCACAAAGGCCCAGTGGTCCAGGTACGGCGCGCCCGCCGCCACCCAGCGGCGGAGCACGTCCTGCTGCGACACCGACAGCGGATGCTTCACCGACGACGGCGGCATGAGTTCGTCCGGATCGGCGGTGACCAAGCGCCTGATCAATTCGCTTTGGTCCGGTTGCCCCGGCACCACCGCCGCCGCGCCCGATTTGGCGGCGGCCAGCGCCCCTTCGCGCACATCCAGCCGCAGCTGCCCCTTCCGCGCCACGTCGTCCGGCCCGTGACACTTAAAGCAATGCGACGCCAGGATCGGCCGCACCTCACGGGCGAAGTCGGGAACCTCCGCAGCCAGGGTCGGCGAAACCATCGAAACCAGTGCGGCCACGGCCGCCGGCCCCGGAAAATTGATGCCAGAAATCATGAGGAAAATGAACGAGAGAGTCGGGAAAAAATCCGCCCCCGACCCGGCTGCGTCCGCGGCCAGGCCGGCGGCTCCGCCGGTCAGGCAAACAAGTCGGTGACCGCCTGCCCGTGGCCGTCCTCGGTCACGTAAAACGGCCGGCCTTCGACCGTGAATTCAGTCTTCGGACTGATGCCCATCGCGGTCATGATCGTGGCATGCAGGTCACTGATCGTGACGGGCTTCTCCACCGCCAGGAGCGGCCGCTCATCCGCCGTGCGGCCGTGGACAAAACCTTTTTTCATGCCGCCCCCGAACATCACGACGCTGGTGCCGCCGGTGAAATGTCGGTGCAGCCCGTAGTGTTTCATTTCTTCGATGCGCTCGACCGGAAACGAGGTCTGGTCGGGCGCGGAGGAACCCGGACGGCCTTCGACCAGGGCATCGCGGCTGAATTCGCTCGCGATGACCACCAGGGTGCGGTCCAGCATCCCGCGCGCCTCCAGATCGCGGATGAGGTGGGCGATCGGCGCGTCGATTTCACGGTGCAAGCGCGCCATGGTCTGGTGACCGTCGGCATGCGTGTCCCAGTGCAAAAACGGGACGTATTCCGTGGTCACCTCGACAAAACGCGCCCCCGCCTCGACCAGCCGACGCGCCAGCAGGCAGCCGCGCCCAAAGCGACCGGTGTCGTAGGCGGCTTGCGTCTCCTTCGACTCCAGGGTGATGTCGAAGGCGTCGCGCTCCTTGGCGTTGAGCAGGCGGTAGGCATTCTCCATGCTGCGGAGGAGCGACTCCTGCTGGTGATCGCTCATGAAATCGCGCTGCGGATTTTGATCGACCAGCCGTCGGAAAAGCGCGTGCCGGTTGGTGAAGCGGCTGCTGTCCATGCCTTTCGGTGGCTTGACGGAGTTGGCGGCCTCCTCGGGAAACGGCAGGTTCATCGGCCCGAACTCACTGCCGAAAAAGCCCGCGGTAGTGAAGGCTTTCAGCTCCTCGCTCTCGCCGACGCCCTCGAGCCGCTGGCCGATGTTGATGAACGGCGGGACGACCGGGTTGCGTGGACCGAGGACGCGGGCCATCCAGGCACCGAGGTGCGGGCAGGCCACGGTCTGCGGCGGCACGTAGCCGGTGTGCCAGTGGTACTGGTGGCGCGAGTGCAGAATGCTGCCGAGGTCCGGCTGGACCGCCGAGCGGATGAGCGTCGCCCGGTCCATCACCTGCGCGATGTTTTCCAGGCCCTGGCAGATTTTCACGCCGTCGACCGCGGTCTCGATGGCCGGAAAAGTGCTCAGCATCCTTTTGACCTCGAGGCCTTTCTGAAATGGCTCGTAGCGTTTTGGATCGAAGGTGTCGGGAGCCGCCATGCCGCCTCCCATCCACAGCAGGATGCAGGCGTCGGCGCGCGGGGCCGGTTGGTCGACGGCTGACCCTTCGGCTCCGAGCGCGGCCCGCGGCTCGCCGGCGGCCCAGGCGGCGGTGGTGGCGGCGGCCAGGCGTCTGAGGAAGTCGCGGCGGGCGATCGCCGGCGGCACGGTAGGATCAAGAGGATGGTTCATGGGATGCGCGGTCATCGGACCAGTTGAAATTCGGGGGTCATGCACAGCGCCCAGAGGACATCCTCGATGGCCTGGGCGGCGACGGGTTGCCCCAGCGCGGAGACGAGCAACGACAGCTCCTCCGCGGTCGGGGGCCGCGAGAGGGCGGCCAGGTAGATGTCACGGACGAGCGCGGCGGTGTCGGACCACGACCGCGCGGCCAGCCGCTGCGCTCCCTTGGCCACGACTTCGGCCAGGATATGACCATTGGAAAGATCGATGGCCTCCAAGGTGGTCAGGTCGTTCGGCCGCATCGACACGATCTGCTCGCGGTTGGGCCGCCCCAGCGCGCGCATGAGCAGATCGCTGTTCACGAGCACCGCGCGCACCATGCGCGTCTCCGCGTGCAGGCCGTCGGCAAGAACCCCCGGAGCCTGGGCACCCACCATGCGGGTCCAGGCCTCCAGCGCCGGCACGATGGTCGCCGAGGCGGCAGGCCCGGCTGCGTCGACCGCCCCAGCCTGCCACGACCACGCGCCGTCAGACACGATCCGCTGCTCCGAGCCGTCAGCGAGCTTCACCCGCGCCTCGAAAAACAATCCCGCCGGGTTCGGACCCGCTCCGGCATTTTTTGCCTCGATGACCAGCTCGTTGCCCCCCGGTCGCAGCACGTCGGTCAGATCGACCGGCGTCACTTGCTCCCAATTGCCCGAGCGCGCGACTTCGGCCCCGTTGACGAGCAGCCGGAATTCATTGTCACACGTGACCGCCGCCGCCGCGCGCGCGACTGGACCAGCGACCTCAACCTTGCGGCGAAAGGTGATCACCTCCCCAGCCGGCGGGGTGGCCCCGTCGCGGGCCGAGGCACCCCAGATCCACGAGGCGTCCAGCCCCTCGCCGGCGGCCGCTTTGGGCCCGCCACGCGCCACCGGGGCGTCGATTTTCCGCGGCGCGGTGCCGGTCAGTTGCCAGACGGCATCGACGAATTGTTCGGCGGTCAGCCGCTTCGCCCGCGGCCCGGCATACGGCGTGGCCGCGTCCTCGGCAGGATTGGTGATGACCTGCGAGCGACTTTGATACGCCTGCGACGTAGCCATCAGGGCCAGCGTCCGCTTCAGGTCATAGCCACTGTCGACCAGATGCTCGGCGAGATAATCGAGCAGGTCCGCATTCCATGGTTCGCTTTGCATGGAATCGACCGGATGCACGATCCCCCGCCCCATCAGCCGGTGCCAGAGGCGGTTGACGATGGTGCGGGTGAACCGGCCGTTCTCACGGTGAGTCATCAGGCCGGCGAGTTGCTGCAATCGTTCGGGTTGCGGTGCCTTGGGGTCGATCTGCCCAAGTTCGGGAAAAATCCACGACGCCTCGGCCATACGGCCAGTCCCCTTGTCGCAACGCGCAATCTCTAGGTCGCGCTGGGAAAAAACGGCCGCCAGCCCGTAGGCTTCATCGAGTTTCCACCGGTCGACAAAACTGTCGTGACACGACGCACACTTCATGTTCAGCCCGAGAAACGTCTGGGCCACACTCTGCGCGAATTGAATTTCCACCGTCTGCCCGGCGCTCACCTCGCCCCGCCACTTGATCCCGCCGATGAATCCCCGGCTGTCGTCGGTCGGCGGTGCGATCAACTCGCGGGCAAACTGGTCGTACCGCTTGTTGCTCCGCAACGCTTCATACAACCACCCGCTGATCTGCCGCCGCCCGCCGTCGATGTAGCCGGTCCCGGCGTAATCGTTGCGCAGCAGATCGTTCCAAAACGTCATCCAATGCTCGGCATAGGCCACGTCGTCGGCCAGCAGCGACTCGATAAGCTCGGTCCGCTTGCCGGGTGACGCGTCGGCGAGAAACGCCTCCACTTTCCCGGCATCGGGCAAGAGGCCGGTCAAGTCGAGCGACACTCGCCGCAGAAAGGTGGGATCATCGACCGGTGCCGGCGGCGGGATCTCTTTGGCGGCGAGATAGGCGTCGATCAACCGGTCAACCGGATGCTCCCGCCCGTCCACCGCCAGCGGCAGATCCGGCCGATGCGGCTTCAGCGGCGGATCGTACGCCGGCCGCTTGAACGCAAATCCATCGGTCCAGACGGCCCCTTCATCGATCCATGTCCTCAGCACCGCGATCTCGTCGGCGGTCAACCGATCCCCCTTTGGCGGCATCCGGTCGTCCGGGTCATCGGTGGTCACCCGCTCAAGCATCGGGCTCCCCGCCCCATCCCCCGGCTTCACCACCGGTCCGTTTTCACTGCCCGCCATCAACCCGGCCCCATCATTCAAACTCAGCCCCCCCTTCTTTTTATCCCCCCCATGGCACTCGACACAGTGCTTCTTGAAGATCGGCACCACCTGATGGTCAAAATCCACCGTAGCCCCGGTCGCGGGTACCAAGCCCACGAGAAAACCGACCGCCCCCCAAAAAATCGGCAGGGGTCCCATGAGAAAATGCTGTTGTCGAAATGCCTGTGACATCATTTTTACCTTACGCCTACCCACTCCGCTGGCAAACCCCGCTCTTCCCTCCGAGAATCTCCCAACTGCCCGCGGATGACCCTTATGCGCGCACGAACCGGGACGCCCAACAGCGCCCCAGGTGGGACGGGCGCTCCGAGCCCGTCGGCGGCGGGCGCGTCCAAACCACAGATGGTGACCGCCTTTTCCTGTGGGTCCAAGCGACCCCCCTCGGCACACCTCTCGAGTAGACGAGAACTCCCCGGCCTGAGCCCGTCCTCACCGCCTGCGCGCCTGGAAGTCGCGCCCCACCTTGACGCCCAGGACGCTCAACAGCGCCCCAGGTGGGACGGGCGCTCCGAGCCCGTCGGCGGCGGGCGCGTCCAAACCACAGCCGGTGACCACCTTTTCCTGTGGGTCCAAGCGACCCCCCTCGGCACACCCCTCGAGTAGACGAGAACTCCCCGGCCTGAGCCTGCCCTGACCGCCTGCGCGCCTGGAAGTCGCGCCCCACCTTGACGCCCAGGACGCTCAACAGCGCCCAAGGTGGGACGGGCGCTCCGAGCCCGTCGGCGGCGGGCGCGTCCAAACCACAGCCGGTGACCGCCTTTTCCTGTGGGTCCAAGCGCCCCCCCCCGCCGCGCCCACTGGCACCACCCCGCTCCGCTCCGCTCCTCAAAACGCATCGCCCCGCGTCGGCACACCCCTCGAGTAGACGAGAACTCCCCGGCCTGAGCCCGTCCTCACCGCCTGCGCGCCTGGAAGTCGCGCCCCACCTTGACGCCCAGGACGCTCAACAGCGCCCCAGGTGGGACGGGCGCTCCGAGCCCGTC
>Ga0209702_10001617_pt1 | contig 42344 bp, 38 predicted proteins | sample FRY01_FD_187210 | JGI IMG/M metagenome (GOLD analysis project Ga0209702, IMG submission 187210) | Freshwater microbial communities from Lake Fryxell liftoff mats and glacier meltwater in Antarctica - FRY-01 (SPAdes) (version 2) | ecosystem: Environmental > Aquatic > Freshwater > Ice > Glacier...
ACAAGTACTGGGCGACCACGAAGTGGAAGACAGGTAAAAGCGGTTTGGAAGAACGCGCACTCGACGGCTATGACATCGAAGCTGGTATCCCGCTGCCTTACATGAACTGGGCGACCGTGTTTGTGAAGAACTTTAAGTGGGACAGTGAGGTTAGTGGTGTTAAAGATACGAAGGGTAATGATGTGCAACTGAGGACTTACATCCCGGGTATAACTGGACTGGAAGTACAAGCGGGTCGAACATTATACTCTGACTCAACCGGTACCGATGAGAGCTACATCAACATCTTTTATAATGTCACCCAACTCTTTACCGACAAACCACGTTATAGCCATCAATGGATTAGCAAAGATGCATACAAGTTAACAAGCATGGAAGACCGTCGATTCGATAAAGTGAGACGGACCAATGCCATCGTGAAGCAGCTGAAAGCCTCTGGATCAATTAAAGTTAAAGGATATTAAGATGATAAGGAAAGATTTGATAAAGTTAATTGCGCTTATATTTCTTTTGAGCTTAACGGGGTTGTTAGGTAGATAATATCCCCACTCTTTTTTAGCGATTTCTATGACATGTGAGAGGGTGTTGAGGTCTTTCACTACCGTTGCGCCAGAAAGCCCTTCAGAGAGCCTTATATCGCGAAACAGAGCTATTTTAGTGGGAGTTATTTGAGCTAAACTTAATTGTCCTAATGCCTGAGTTATTAGCTTCAGCCTACTCACTTCTTTAGCATAAGATTTTTTTAAAGGGGAAATTTCTACAGCGTATCTAACAATTAAATCCGACATACGCGTTTTTTCTAATAACCCATAGTCGTTAAATATGCCTTTATCTACTTGTGATTCAATATTTCTTACCCATTGGGCAGCTTCGGACTTGATGGTGAAGGTTTTATATTGATTGGGGAGTCCTTTGCGACGAATTACTGCTTGCCAACGTTTCGTTCTTAATTGCCTTATAGTAGCCATTTGAAGCCTCAAGTGTGCTCAAAATGTGCTCAAAACCAATATTGACTTGCCTTCGCAAGACACAGATGGATGGAATTCAGCTGTGGCTCTCGGAGATGAGTGGTGCCCTCGGCACGAATCGAACGTGCGACCCTCCCCTTAGGAGGGGGATGCTCTATCCACTGAGCTACGAAGGCAAAAAGAAAGCCAAGGCACATAACGCTTGCACCTGTTTATAAGGGGTGTATTTTAACTGGTTTAGAGTTGTTTTAGGAGCCACTTTCCAAAAAAATGATAAACTTCAAGCATGTCAACAGTAAAATTTTTTACTTTTTTTTTACACTTTTTTCTGTCCAACTTATGGCTACCGAAGAAGCTGAATTCACTCTTATTCATAAAGAAAATAATTTCGAGATTAGGGAATACTCACCAAGAATTATTGCGCAGGTCAGCGTGAGTGGTAATTTTAATGATTCCTCTAGTGCAGGCTTTAAAAGTCTTGCTGATTATATATTTGGTAACAATGTAATTAATGACGAATCACAGAAAATTGCTATGACAGCCCCGGTTGTAGCAGAACCAACAGCAGAAAAAATAACTATGGCAGCCCCAGTTTTAGCTGAAGGAAAAAATAGTGAATGGCTGATTTCTTTTGTGATGCCTAAAGAATACTCCATGGAGACCTTACCTAAACCCAACAACACTGCGGTTAAATTAATAGTGCAGCCTAAGGAAAAATATGCTGTGGTAGTATTTTCTGGCTTGGTTAGAGAGTCAAGTTACGATGCAAAAGCTAGACTCTTGGATGGGTTCGTAAAAACCCAGGGGTTAAGCCCTGTTGGATCTCTGCTGATTGCAAGATACAACCCACCATGGACTTTGCCTTTTTTTAGGCGTAATGAACTTATGGTTAAGGTACGATAAAAAATGTTACGCCCATTCAGTGATGTCAAAATATTTATTATCAGCCTACCTCGGGAGAATAAAAGACGAACAGCTATGCAAGAAAAGCTTCAAGGGATAAGCGATGATTTTGAATTTTTTGATGCGATAGACGGTGCAAAGGAAAAGCTATCTCAGCACCAGGATTATGTCGGACTAAAAAGACGGTTGTTTTATGGGAAAGATTTATCGGACGGTGAGCTAGGTTGTTTCTTTTCACACCGAGCGTTGATCAACAAAATTGTTCAAGACAACATACCTTTTGCCGTCATTCTTGAGGATGATGCCATTTTATTAAAAGATTTTCAGCCCACCGTTGAGGCGCTATTAAACTCAACTTATCCTTGGGACTTTGTTCGATTCTTAACCAAGCCAAAAATTAAACGTAAGGCACAATCGGAAGTAGCAAGTCTATTTAAGGACTATAAGCTGTTAAGGATTGCAACCGCGCCGGGTGGTGCCTATGCTTATATAGTCTCACACAAGGGTGCTAAAAAACTCCAACATGCGATGAAGTCAATATGGTGTCCTAACGACACGCTCATGGGTCAACCATTAAGAACATGCGCAGAAATTCTCACTATCTACCCACCCATTGCGGACTGGGATAAGTCATTTTATTCGGCAATTGGCGATGAAAGATTTAAAAAAAATGTACTGTCAGGATGGGAGAAATTAGCCTACCCTATGACCCGAGGGGTATTTAAAATTATTGACGGGCTCCTACGAAAAGGGTACTTTTTCATAAAAACCTTTCGACACTACTAGCCTCTTAAATTAGCCATGCATTCTCTAATACAAAAACAGGCTCCAACTTTTAACCTTAAAGACTCAAGCAGCGAATGGATTGATTTACGCTCTTTTAAAGGCGGGTGGTTGGTACTCTTTTTTTACCCTAAAGACGACACCCCCGGTTGCACAAAGGAAGCGTGTCATTTTCGTGATAATTACAGCCTCATTAAATCCATGGGGGCAAGTATTGTTGGTATTAGTTTGGATGATTCAGCATCACACCAAAAATTTACTGCAAAACATAACCTGCCCTTTATGCTTTTATCTGATCCTCAAGGCATTGTTGCAGAAGCCTATGGGGCACTATTTAAATTCCTCTGTATTAAATTGGCTAAAAGGCACAGCTTCATTATTGACCCAAAGGGCCTTGTAAGAAAAGAATACCGGTCGGTCAATCCATCAACCCATTCCAATCAAATCATGGAAGATCTCAAAGTCTTACAACGCCAAGGATAGTTATTTTTTTATAATGCTTTGCAGCATGGTTAAGCCAAAATTTACCCCAAATCCATTAACATCACTACTGATGGCTCCGAGACCACCCTTACGGTTACTGGAGGACAAGTCGACGTGAAGCCAGGGTGTATTATGCTCAATGAAGCGCCCAAGGAATCGTGCTGCATGAATGTGGTCTGGTCCACCCTCCAATGTACACTGCTTGATATCAGCAATTTGACTCTCAAGGTCTTCCTCATAATCCTCGTCATAAGGAAAAGCCGCGATACGCTCACCCGATTCTGCCCCTGCACCGACGGCCATGCAAGCTAACCCCGGCTTATTACTTACTACCCCGCTATAACGGTCGCCCATCGCGACATGCATACAACCAGTTAGGGTTGCAAAATCAATGATGGCCTGTGGCTTTTTCCTCGATGCCATGGTGAGTGTATCCGCTAGCACCATTCTTCCTTCAGCATCGGTATGGACTATTTCAATGGTTAAGCCATTAAGCGCTGTCACCACGTCGTTTTGTTTGTAAGCTTTGGGGCCGATATGGTTTTGTGCGATAGCTAACCAGCAGTCGATATTTACCGGGAGTTTCGCCTCTGTCGCTGCCTGTAAAATACCCAAGGCAACAGCAGAGCCATTCATATCCTCATGCATACCACTCATATATTTCGCTGGCTTTAGGTTGTGCCCTCCGGTGTCAAAACAAATACCTTTACCCACCAGCGCAATAGTTTTTTTGGCATTCTTCGCGGTGTATCGTAAATGGACAATGGCAGCATCTTGCGGCTCCGATCCCTGCCCTACCGCAACAAAAGCTCCGGCGCCCATCTTTGTCAGTTGGGCCATACTAAAATCTTTGTAAACCCATTTATGTTGCTTGGCCAGTTGCTTAATTTTTGCTCTATATATGCTGGGAGTTAAATCATTTGGCGGCGTAATCGTTAACTGTCTTGTCAGCGTGTTGCCATTTACCAAGGCAATAGTTTTTGATAGGTCACATTTTTTAATGCCCATCAAATGTAAGGTTTTTAGTGTGGTGCTTTTGGCTTCTTTTTTTAAATTCGGCAGCGACTGTGAATTTGCCAAGCAAACATAAACACAAGCATCCACCCAGGTTTGGTTGGTATTGTTAGGTAAAAATGTTATGTTTAGTTCGGTAGGATTTTCTGCGGCAATCACATGAAATGCTTTTCTTATTAGGGTGTGCATTTTAAAGGCAGTTAAATCAGGCGCATATGCAACCCAGCTTATCATAGCCCCGTTATCAAGTTCGGTGGTGACTGGTGCTTTAATGAGATCACCCAATTTTTTTCCGGTGCGCTTCAGTTTATTTTTTAAAACGTCTGCAAGGGGATAGGTTGATAAAGCCAAATCAAGGACTACTAAATGGTGGGTAGATGTTTTAAATTGAGCTTCTGTTGGAATGGCCTGAGTTATGTTAATTTTTGTTTTCATAGACTGCCTTATGATTAATGGTTGTTATAGTCTAACAATCTACCTAGCATAGTTTTGTTAGGACTATAACGTTTAAAAAATAGTAATATTCAATTATAATATCCCCTATACGATTAATGACATCATAATCAACCAATAATTTCCTTAATCTCGGAAATAACTGCAAATACATTAGAATAACTTTTGAGGCGGTATGAATGAGTTTGTTTTCTGACACAGATAACCAAGAAACCCAGGAATGGCTAGCGTCACTAAGCTCAGTGATTGAAGCAGAGGGAACGGAAAGAGCCCACTTTTTGATAGAGGCCATGATTGATCAGGCACGCCGATCAGGATCAAACTTACCCTATAATGCGACCACTTCCTATGTAAATACCATTCCTACGCATCTGCAACAAAGGCATCCTGGCAACCCGGATATGGAAAGAAGGATTCGGGCATTGATTCGCTGGAATGCAGTAATGACCGTGCTTAGGGCAAATGAAAAGTCACCCGGTATTGGGGGTCATATTGCGAGCTTTCAATCAGCAGCCACTTTGTATGATGTAGGTTTCAACCATTTTTTCCGTGCCGCCAATGAAAATTTTGGAGGGGATTTAGTCTATTTCCAAGGGCACTCCTCTCCAGGTATTTATGCCAGAGCGTTCCTAGAAGGAAGAGTGAATGAGGACCAATTAAATAATTTCCGGATGGAGTCTGGTGGGCAAGGCCTTTCTAGCTACCCTCACCCTTGGCTGATGCCTGATTTTTGGCAGTTCCCTACCGTATCCATGGGTCTGGGTCCGATCATGGGAATTTATCAGGCACGCTACCTTAAATACCTTCATAACAGAGGTATTGCAGACACCTCAGACAGAAAAGTATGGGTATTTTGTGGAGATGGTGAGATGGATGAGCCTGAATCACAGGGTGCCATATCGTTGGCAGCAAGAGAAAAGCTCGACAACTTAGTTTTCGTTATCAACTGTAACCTCCAGAGACTGGATGGGCCAGTAAGAGGTAACGGTAAAATAATCCAGGAATTGGAATCTAATTTCCGTGGCTCAGGATGGAATGTGCTTAAAGTGATATGGGGGTCTTATTGGGATCCGCTCCTCGCCATGGATAAAGACGGTATGTTGAAAAAACGTATGGAAGAATGCGTGGACGGTGAGTACCAAAACTTTAAAGCTAAAGGCGGGGCTTACACCCGAGAACATTTCTTTGGTAAATATCCCGAACTTCGTGAAATGGTGTCGGCTATGTCTGATAATGATATATGGCGCTTAAACCGCGGAGGTCATGACCCGCATAAAGTTTATGCCGCCTATGCAGCAGCCGCGTCCCATAAAGGTCAGCCTTCCATCGTTCTAGCTAAAACGGTCAAAGGTTATGGTATGGGTGATGCAGGGGAAGGACAAAATATCACGCACCAACAAAAAAGCATGGGTATTGAATCGTTAAAAGCTTTTAGGACGCGCTTTGATTTACCAGTAAGCGACAAAGAGGTCGAGAGCCTATCATTCTACAAACCACCAAATGATTCGCCAGAAATTCAATACATGATGGAACGAAGAAAAGAGCTGGGTGGTTTCTTACCAGCACGTCGCAGAAAAACTACGTCGTTAAAAATTCCGGCATTAAGCGCATTTTCAAATGTAACGACTAGCTCGGGTGAAAGAGAAATATCTACCACCATGGCGTTTGTGCGCATATTAAGCACCCTAGTGAGAGATAAAGAATTAGGCAAATACATCGTACCGATCGTACCAGATGAGGCAAGAACATTTGGTATGGAAGGTATGTTTAGGCAGCTGGGTATTTATTCTTCCGTAGGTCAACTATACAAACCTCAAGACTCTGATCAGGTCATGTTTTATAAAGAACAAAAAGACGGGCAAATATTGGAAGAAGGTATTAATGAGGCTGGTTCCTTCTCTTCATGGATTGCTGCTGCGACATCCTACAGCCATTCAGACATTCAAACGATTCCCTTTTATATCTTCTACTCTATGTTTGGTTTCCAAAGAATTGGCGATTTAGCTTGGGCTGCAGGTGACTCACGTTGCAGAGGATTTCTATTGGGAGCAACGGCTGGAAGAACGACCCTTAATGGCGAAGGCCTTCAGCATGAGGACGGTCATAGCCATCTGTTGGCAGCCACTATACCGAACTGCGTAGCCTATGATCCTTGCTTTGCTTATGAATTGGCGGTGATTATCCAGAACGGTTTAGAGAGGATGATTCAAAATCAAGAGGATGTGTATTACTACATTACCGTCATGAATGAAAATTATACGCACCCAGAATTGCCTAAGGGTGTTGAGCAGGGGATTATTGACGGAATTTATCCCTACAAGAAATCCAACATCAAAGGGCCTAAAGTTCAGTTGATGGGTAGCGGTGTCATCTTACGAGAGGTCATTGAGGCTGCTAATACGCTGGAAAAAGACTTTAACGTAGCGGCGGATATATTTAGCGTAACCAGCTTTAACGAACTGAGAAAAAATGCGCTGGATGCTGAGCGTTGGAATAGATTAAACCCCGCCAAAGATAAAAAATCTTCGCATATTGAGAATGCGATTACCGACAAAGATGCGCCCATTATTGCCTCAACGGATTATATGAAATCCTTCCCTGAGCAGGTGGCACGATTTTTGCCCAACCCATTTATTGCACTAGGAACTGATGGTTATGGTAGGTCCGATAGCAGAGAAGCGTTAAGAAGTTTCTTTGAAGTAGATCGTCGCTATATTGTGATTACGGCATTGACGGCATTGGTTGACATGAAAAAACTGGATGCATCTATTTTAATAAAAGCCATCAAAGATTTTAAACTTGATGGCGACAAACCTAATCCTATGAGCATTTAACGGATACCTATGGCTACTGAAGAAATTGTAATACCGGATATCGGTAACTTTGAGAGTGTAGATATTATTGAAATTTTAATACATATCGGCGATACGATTAATCTTGATGATCCTATGCTGACGGTGGAATCTGATAAAGCGTCAATGGATATCCCCGCGCCATATGCTGGGGTTGTTAAAGAAATTAAGGTGAAAATTGGGGACAAGGTAAAACAAGGAACACCCATTGCGCTGATTGAAAAAAGTCAAGCTGATGCCAAAGCATCTAAAGAAAACTTAGCTCCCCCAAAGGAAACCCAATCTGTTCCTATCAATACCGTGCCAGAGCCCACGAGACCGGTAGCTGAGCCTCCTCCTACCATCGCACCGGCAGAGAAACCCTTGCCTGTTGCCGAAAGTGTGTTGGTAGCAAATGATAAGGCAAGCCATGCTTCGCCTTCAGTGCGAAAATTTGCTCGTAATCTTGGAGTTAATTTAGGCTTCGTAAAGGGTTCTGCTCCGAAAAATCGCATAGTGATTGAAGATATTGAGGCGTATGTGAAGAAGGAACTTACTAAGACACGAACGGATGACATGGGCACCCATTTTGCTCCCATTGCCATGCCTAATATTGATTTTTCCCAATTTGGTTCGGTAGAGACCAAGTCTTTATCAAAAATAAAGAAAATATCCGGTGCCAACCTACATCGCAATTGGGTGACAGCACCCCACGTAACACAATTTGATGATGCAGACATTACCGATCTTGAGGCTTTTAGAAAGTCTATGAAAAAAGAGGCGGAGAAAAAAGACGTCAAACTTACATTGTTGGCATTCTTAATGAAGGCCTGCGTCAATGCTCTGAGAGCTTACCCTGTTTTTAATAGCTCTATTTCGCCGGATGGTGAAAGCCTGATTATGAAGCAATATTTTAATATCGGTTTTGCCTGTGACACACCGGACGGTCTCGTGGTACCTGTGGTCAAAGATGTCTACAAAAAAGATGTGTTAGAAATTGCTTACGATCTGGGTGATCTATCCAATAAAGCGAGGGAACGAAAATTAAAAATGGATGATATGCAGGGTGGATGTTTCACTATCTCTAGTCTAGGTGGTATTGGTGGAACGAAGTTTACCCCTATTATTAATTGTCCTGAGGTAGCTATTTTGGGGGTATCGCGATCAGCGATGCAGCCCATCTATAATAATGAGACAAAAGCATTTGAACCTCGTCTTATACTTCCCTTATCTCTGTCCTATGATCACCGTGTGGTCGATGGGGCTGATGGGGCACGCTTTACTACGCACTTAAGGGCTATGCTTTCTGACGTCAGAAGGTTGTTACTATAATTAATGGCTAATTCTATAACAGTAGCAATACCTGATATTGGCAATTTCGATAGCGTCGACATCATCGATATCCTCGTTAATACCGGTGATGAGATTAAAAAAGAGGATCCTATTATCACAGTAGAATCCGACAAAGCTTCGATGGATATACCCTCTCCAGCTGATGGCGTCATCACAAAAATACTGATCAAGGTAGGTGATACCGTTAAACAAGGGTCCCCCATTATTGAAGTCAAAAGTGCGGAGGTAAAAGTCCAAGAGCCTCAGAAAGAAACACCCGTTGCCATAGAGAAAAAGGTTGCAGAGAAGCCAGCTGAAATTGGTCAGCCAATGAACGCTCCTTCTTCCGATCTGAATTGTGATGTGGCGGTTCTTGGTTCCGGCCCTGGTGGTTATACTGCCGCGTTTCGTGCGGCAGATTTAGGTCAGTCCGTGATCCTAATTGAACGTTACTCAACTATTGGAGGGGTCTGCCTCAACGTGGGATGCATACCATCAAAAGCCCTTTTACATACAGCTAAGGTTATTACTGATGCTGAAGATACCGGCAGTCACGGTGTAACGTTTACCAAACCTGAAATTGATATTGAAAAGTTGCGTGACTGGAAGTCGAATAAAGTAGTGAAGAAATTAACCATGGGGTTATCCCAAATGGCTAAACAACGAGGCGTCCAAGTTGTGGAAGGTCATGGGCAGTTTATATCCCCCAATCAAATAACAGTCACAACACCAGATGGCTCAAGAAAAGTTGTCGGTTTTCAATCAGCGATTATTGCTGCAGGTTCACAGCCTACAAAAATTCCTGGTACACCGGATGATGAACGGATTATGGATTCTACGGGGGCACTTGAGCTAAAAGATATCCCTAAGAAACTGCTCATTATTGGTGGGGGCATTATTGGCTTAGAGATGGGAACGGTTTATGACGCTATGGGTAGCGCGATATCGGTTGTGGAATTAACCGATGGTTTGATTCAAGGATGTGATCGGGACATAGTAAGGCCGCTACACAAACGCATGGCAAAGCGTTTTGAGAATATATGGCTGAGTACTAAAGTCACTAAAATGGATGCAAAAAAAGAAGGGATTCTTGTCTATTTTGAAGGTGTCGATGCACCTAAAGAAGCTTTATTCGATCGGGTATTAGTTGCTGTAGGGAGAAAAGCCAACGGACTGCATATTGGCGCCGATAAAGCTGGGGTGGCGGTGGATAACCAAGGTTTTATTGCGGCTGACAAACAGATGCGAACCAACGTCCATCATATCTATGCTATTGGAGATATTATTGGGCAACCCATGTTGGCCCATAAAGCGACACATGAAGGTAAGATTGCCGCTGAAGTCATCGCCGGTGAGAAGGTAGAGTTTCAGGCTATAGCTATACCATCGGTAGCCTATACCGATCCAGAGCTAGCATGGGCGGGGATTACCGAAGAAGAAGCTCTTGAAAAAAATATTGAAATCGAAAAAGCCGTTTTTCCTTGGGCAGCCAGTGGTAGAGCTATTGCTACTAACCGTACCGAGGGTATGACGAAACTTATTTTCGATAAAAAAACGAACAGAATTATTGGTGCAGCCATAGTTGGCACAAATGCAGGGGAGCTCATTGCTGAAACGGTATTGTCTATTGAAATGGGGGCTGACGCTCATGACATTGGACTATCCATTCATCCTCATCCTACACTATCTGAATCCATTGCTATGGCATCGGAAATGAAAGAAGGTACCATAACGGACTTATATATTAAGAAGCGCTAAACCCTCAAACAGTAAATTATCCTCTAGCACGATCTTTGCTTTCCAATCACTATCTGCTTGGTCGTATATAGTCTGAGCATCGCCTCCCGTAAGTAATATAGGGAGTGAAGCAGGAAGCCTTTTACATACAAGATTCACTGCGCCTTGAATAGCAGTAAAAATACCGGTAGTTACCGCATTGGTAGTATTGACGCTAGGGTACTTACATACACCTATTTCTACATCAATTAAGCTGGTGCTGTTATTAAGAATCGCCATGCTGATAGCCACACCCGGCAGTATCATCCCACCCTTAAAATGCGGCTTCTCCTGCTTATCTAGCTCAATTAAATCTACCGTGATGGCTGTTCCGGCATTAATCACGAGCAATGCTTTTTGGTGTATTTTCCACGCACCCAGTGCAGTTAGCCAACGATCCACTCCTAATGACCCAACATCCTCGTAATCATTAATCAGTATCTGGTTAGATTGCGAGCTTGCCTCAATAATAGGACAACCGAATGAGAGTAGAGACTCTTTGATTTTATCGAGCACGACAGAATGATTAACATTTGAAATCAAGACCTTCTTAATCTCTGCAAGGTGAGAAAAATCAATCTCCATAAAATTCTCCACCATCAGACTGCCATCATTTAATAGGCTTTTATCATCACGGTACTGCCATTTAATACGGGTATTTCCCACATCAATATATAAGTACATTACTCAGCCTTCCTAATAGTAATTTCGCCTGAGGCATAGACCTTAAGTCCGTTATCCGTTGCTACTTCTAACGAACCGGCATCATTGACCCCTTGCGATCGACCTTGAATTATATTGCCGTCTCCGGATGTAATATTAATCACTTTATCCTGAAAGGCATCATAACTGGACCATTCGTTTCTGAGAGAAGTAAACCCGCTCGCTTCAAAGGTAGCCAAGACCTCAGTCAGATCCCTAATTATAATAGCAAGGATCGCATTAGGGTCTATCAGATCATCGGTGCATTGCTTGATGCTAATAGCAGGTTGGTCTATCTTGGCAATTTGCTTCTTTGAAAGATTAAGATTTATGCCCACACCAATAATAGCGGCACTTTGTCCGTCCATATCCCCTTGCAGTTCAATCAAAATACCCGCCAGTTTCTTATAGGCCCCATCATCCTGAACCAGGATATCGTTAGGCCACTTTAACAAAGCCTGATGCACATGCATTTTTTTTAAACTTCTAATAAGGGCAATACCGACGACCAGGCTGAGCCCCGACAATGCGGATGCCCCTTTAGTGAATCGCCATAAAAATGAGAAAGTAAGGTTCTCACCAAGCGCTGATTGCCATTGCCTGCCCCTTCGTCCTTTGCCATGTGTTTGTATATTAGTGGCGACACAGGACGCGTGTGGGTGTCCGTTTGCCGCTGCTTTTTTTAAATAATTATTAGTTGAATCTACTACGTCTAACACGGTCACATCAAACCAGTTGGCCATCTCCCCTATGGCTAGCTTAATTTTTTCTTCCTCTATTAGGCTTAATGGCTGAGTGAGACGATAACCCTTGCCTCTGACAGAAAAAACCTCCACCCCCAATTTTTCTGCTTCTGCAATAGCATGCCAAATAGCAACCCGTGAGACCTTAAAATGCTTTGCCATCGCCTCACCGGAATGAAATTTTCCATCTGAAAGGATAGATAAAATAGGGAATAATAAATGGCTCATGATGGCATTTTAAAAATATAATAGGAATCATAACACGGTATTAATTAGTCAAAAATTGATCTTATTCAGTGTAAAATAGCCTGCATATGAGCGATTCTCCGAACACAGATAACACCCCATCTAATTTTATTCGCGCTATTGTCGAAAAAAATATTTCACAAGATTTGTATGCCGAGAAAAAATGGGGGGGCTCCCCTGGTGATGCAAAACATCATGAACAAGGCAGCATCGACAAAGCAAAGATACGAACCCGATTCCCCCCCGAACCCAACGGCTATCTTCATATTGGCCACGCCAAAAGTATTTTTCTTAATTTTGGTCTTGCTCATGACTTTGGGGGTAAGTGTCATTTACGTTTTGATGACACCAATCCCGAGAAAGAAGACGAGGAATACGTTCATAGCATCATTGATAATGTCGAATGGTTAGGTTTTGACGCAACAACACACCAATACTTTGCCAGCCAATACTTTGCATTTATGTTTGATGCCGCTAAATCACTCATTCATTCAGGTCATGCGTATGTTGATCAGCAAAGCCCTGATGAGATACGCGAAAATCGTGGGTCACTGACCTCTCCCGGAAAAGATTCACCGTGGCGTGACCATGACAAAGATTTTCATCTCAACCTGTTCGAAGAAATGCGAGAAGGTAAACATCAAGATGGCTCTATGGTCCTTCGTGCCAAGATTGACATGACTTCACCCAACATGAATCTCCGAGATCCTGCAATCTATCGTATCAAACACGCTACCCATCACCGCACTGGAAATGACTGGTGTATTTATCCTATGTACACCTTTGCGCACCCCATAGAGGATGCACTAGAAAAAATTACGCATTCGATATGCACACTAGAATTTGAAGATCAACGACCGTTTTATGACTGGGTACTAGAGCGACTGCGGGGCAATGCATTACTTCAAGATCCCTTGCCAAAGCAATATGAATTTGCCAGGCTCAATCTGACCTACGTCGTACTCTCAAAACGCCGCTTAATTGAGTTGGTGGAGGGTGGCTATGTATCTGGCTGGGATGATCCAAGAATGCCAACCCTTGTTGGTGCCAGGAGACGTGGATACACAGCAACAGGTTTCAAGTTATTTGCAGAAAGGATTGGTGTTTCCAAAGCCGATTCGTGGATCGACTATTCCACGCTAGAAGATGTTATGCGAGAGGAGTTGAACCACTGTGCCGATCGACGTGTGGCGGTATTAGATCCACTTAAACTGATTATCACCAACTACCCGGAAGATAAGGAAGAGGATTGTCATGCGGCCAATCATCCCCAGGATGAAACCAGGGGTAAACGTACGATCAAGCTAACTCGTGAACTTTGGATTGAGCGAGGTGACTTTATGGAGGTGCCAGAAAAAAAATACTTCCGACTCTTTCCTGGCAACCAAGTCCGACTTCGGCATGGTTATGTCGTCACCTGTACCGACTTTACAAAAGATAATGAAGGCCATATCACCGAGGTCTACTGTGAATACCTTCCGGATACCAAATCAGGAACTCCGGGAGCCGATGCAGTCAAGGTTAAAGGAAATATTCATTGGGTTTCAGCTAAGCATGGAATTCATGCCAAAGTCCATCTCTACGACCGTCTGTTTAAGACAGAGCACCCCGGATCCCATAACGAAAATTATTTAGACGATCTCAATCCAGAATCCAAAAAAACCATTACCGTTATATTGGAAGAGAATTGTTCTGAAGTCTTACCTTCTGATCAATACCAGTTTGAACGGCATGGCTATTTTATCTGTGACCATAACAGCACAAAAGACGATATCCAATTTAATCGCACCGTGACACTTAGGGATACCTGGAAATAAGTTAATTGGGAAAAAAGCGAAGTTAATGCTCTTAACTTCGCTACTAATTAACGGGCTTGGTAGTAAAAGCAATTTTACTCAACTTGGCTTTTCGAGATGCCTCCATCATATTAATAATGGATTGATGTCTGGCATTAGCATCCGCACTTATAATGACCGGCGTATCTTCCTTGCCTTGTGCAATTCCTTTTAAAACGTTAGCCATATCATCAATGTCGCTTGACTCTACTAGCTTCTCATTAATTAAATACCGCCCATCTTCCGTAATCATAATATTGATAGGGATAGTTTTTTCATTTTTGGAATTTTCCTCCGCCACGGGTAAATTAATCTTAATTTCACTAAGCTTGGCAAAGGTTGTCGTCACCATCAGAAAAATAATAATCACCAATAAGACGTCAATTAGCGGGATAAAGTTAAGCTCTATATCATCAGAGCGGTGTCTTCTGCTCATACGCATGTTTATTTCCTTCCATTTATTAAATCAACTACATGATCAGCATGCTCTTCCATGGTTTGAATTTGCTCATCAATTTTTGCACGGAAATAACGATGGCTAATCATCGCCGGTATAGCAACAACAATACCGCCGGCCGTATTATAAAGTGCTACCGAGATCCCACGAGCAAACATCTCTACGTCATGCCCTGTACTAGTAAATGAACTAAATAGTTCCACCATACCCACAATAGTCCCAAATAACCCAAGCAAAGGGGCCACGGTAGAAATCATTGCTAATATATGTAAGTTTTTTTCTAGCCTATGGCTAATCGCATCTCCGGTTTTGACGATGATATCATTGAGTATCTCTAGAGATTTTCCTTGGTTTTTTATGACGGCTGTCATCATTAGTCCCGCTAATGAATCCTCGCTTATCTTTTCCAGCTCCTCTTTTTTTATCGCACCATTTTTTAACTGTGTCTCAAGATTTGACATTAAATCTTTCGGAATAATAATGTCATCCCTAAGAGAAAAAAGGCGTTCGAGAATAATCGCAAGGCCTATAACCGAAGTGAAAATTAAGGGCCATATTGGCCATCCTGCATCATTGATGATTCCCCACATAATAATATTTCTCCTATATAAAAAATTAACGTAATGTAAATGAAATGGGTACTAAAATAGTAAAGGTTGATTCCGATAAAATATTAGGGGGCGCCGGAAAAGGCACTGCTCTATCAATCATCTTTATCGCCTCTGTATCTAAAGGTTTATGACCACTAGACTTCATTACCCCTTTCTTAATTAACTGGCCTTTACCTGTTAATTCTACCTCTAAAACGACGTCACCTTGCCACCCTCTTCGCGCTGCAATTCGTGGGTACTTCTTAAACCTAGCTATATGAATAGCTAACTCACGGCTAAAGTCATCCTGGGCTTCCACCCCAGCATTTTTTATGTCCTGATCTGTAGTCTCTACTGCCCTTTCTTTAGGTTTTGTAGAATTAGGTTCCTCTTTCTTCTGTGTCTGCTCTCTTGGCATAACTGGCGTATTTTCTTCAATCACCACAACATCTTTCTTGGGAAGCTCTGGTTCTGGTTTTGGTTTTGGTTTTGGTTTTGGTTCAGGAATAGGCTCGGGCGCTTTTTTTGTTAAAAAAATGGCTTCAAATTCAAGCAATTCTAGCTGCTCATCTAATAGTTTAATATTAAACGTACCGAGATCGGTTACTAAAATTATGTGTGTAAGGAGCGATAAAATAAGCGCATATCTAAGGCTGAACCGCTGAATATTGGATTGTATTTTATTTTTTAACATACGCTTTATAGGTTTGGGTTTGGGTTTGGGTTTGCGCTTCTAGCACTTAACTTTTTTCATCGGTTCCTGCATTTTTTGACTCACAATCTTTGGCTTAAACATCTAACCGGTTTAACTAACTAAAGCTAGCTTCTATAACGCAATAAACTTTACAGGGCTAGTCCGTACATCGAATATAAATACTTATAGCAGGACTATTATAATACATGAATGGTAATGATGGCTTAATTGCTTAGGCTTAGTGTCTTCTTCTTAGTTAAAAAAGGTTGTTAGGATAATGATTTTAGGTAAAAAAAAACCCCATCAGTCGATGGGGTTTCTTAATTTAGTAGCTTGGCAGTGTCCTACGTTCGCATAGAAAAAACTACACTATCATCGGCGCTGTATCGTTTCACTGTCCTGTTCGAGATGGGAAGGAGTGGGTCCAACACGCTATGTCCGCCAAGCAAACTGTTTAAGGTACAAAAGTACCTTGAATTCAAAGTTTAACAAAATTAGAAGAAGTAAAATATTTAGTATTGATTGCGTTTTGCTTTAGTGTCAACCACAATTTTTAAGTTTCAAAATTATAGGATCAAGCCTCACGAGCAATTAGTATCAGTTAGCTTCATGCATTACTGCACTTCCACACCTGACCTATCAACGTCCTGGTCTTGAACGACTCTTTAGTGTACTAAAGTACAAGGGAAGTCTCATCTTAGGGCAAGTTTCACGCTTAGATGCTTTCAGCGTTTATCTCTTCCAGATTTAGCTACTCGGCTATGCCACTGGCGTGACAACCGATCCACCAGAGATCTGTCCATTCCGGTCCTCTCGTACTAGGAACAGCCCCCTTCAAACTTCCAACGCCCACGGCAGATAGGGACCAAACTGTCTCACGACGTTTTAAACCCAGCTCACGTACCACTTTAAATGGCGAACAGCCATACCCTTGGGACCGACTACAGCCCCAGGATGTGATGAGCCGACATCGAGGTGCCAAACTCCCCCGTCGATATGAACTCTTGGGAGGAATCAGCCTGTTATCCCCAGCGTACCTTTTATCCGTTGAGCGATGGCCCTTCCATACAGAACCACCGGATCACTATGACCTACTTTCGTACCTGCTCGACCTGTCCGTCTCGCAGTCAAGCAACCTTATGCCATTGCACTAACAGCACGATTTCCGACCGTGCCTAGGTTACCTTCGCACTCCTCCGTTACTCTTTGGGAGGAGACCGCCCCAGTCAAACTACCCACCATACACGGTCCCCGATCCCGATAAGGGACCTGGGTTAGAACCTAGACAACATCAGGGTGGTATTTCAAGGGTGACTCCACAAGATCTGGCGATCCTGCTTCAAAGTCTCCCACCTATCCTACACAGATGATATCCAAGTCCAGTGTAAAGCTATAGTAAAGGTGCATGGGGTCTTTCCGTCTAACCGCGGGTAGATTGCATCTTCACAACCATTTCAACTTCGCTGAGTCTCTAGAGGAGACAGTGTGGCCATCGTTACGCCATTCGTGCGGGTCGGAACTTACCCGACAAGGAATTTCGCTACCTTAGGACCGTTATAGTTACGGCCGCCGTTTACTCGGGCTTCAATCAAGAGCTTGCACCCCATCATTTAACCTTCGAGCACCGGGCAGGCGTCACACCGTATACATCCACTTTCGTGTTAGCACAGTGCTGTGTTTTTATTAAACAGTCGCAGCCACCTTTTCACTGCAACCCGTTCAGCCTTAACAAGTAAATTGTCTCAACCTAATAGGGCGTACCTTATCCCGAAGTTACGGTACAAATTTGCCGAGTTCCTTCTCCAGAGTTCTCTCAAGCGCCTTAGAATTCTCATCCTGCCCACCTGTGTCGGTTTGCGGTACGGTCTCAATATAACTGAAGCTTAGTGGCTTTTCTTGGAAGCATGGTATCAATCACTTCATGAACAAAGTTCACTCGTTATCACGCCTCGGTATTGACTCTCCGGATTTGCCTAAAGAATCTACCTACACGCTTGAACCAGGATATCCAACACCTGGCTGACCTAACCTTCTCCGTCCCCACATCGCATTATATTAAGGTACAGGAATATTAATCTGTTTCCCATCGGCTACGCATTTCTGCCTCACCTTAGGGGCCGACTCACCCTGCGCCGATGAACGTTGCGCAGGAAACCTTGGGCTTTCGGCGAGGGAGCCTTTCACTCCCTTTATCGCTACTCATGTCAGCATTCGCACTTCTGATATCTCCAGCATTCCTCACAGAACACCTTCACAGACCTACAGAACGCTCTCCTACCATGCGTGTAAACACGCATCCGCAGCTTCGGTTATATGCTTAGCCCCGTTACATCTTCCGTGCAAGACGACTCGACCAGTGAGCTATTACGCTTTCTTTAAAGGGTGGCTGCTTCTAAGCCAACCTCCTGGCTGTCTGGGCCTTCTCACTTCGTTTACCACTTAGCATATCATTTGGGACCTTAGCTGGCGGTCTGGGTTGTTTCCCTCTTGACACCGGACGTTAGCACCCGATGTCTGTCTCCCGTAATTGTACTTCTCGGTATTCGGAGTTTGCAATGGTTTGGTAAGCCCATAAGGACCCCCTAGCCATAACAGTGCTCTACCCCCGAGAGTAAGATACGAGGTACTACCTAAATAGTTTTCGGAGAGAACCAGCTATCTCCAAGTTTGTTTAGCCTTTCACCCCTATCCACAGCTCATCCCCAAATTTTTCAACATTTGTGGGTTCGGACCTCCAGTACATGTTACTGCACCTTCATCCTGGCCATGGATAGATCACTTGGTTTCGGGTCTACACCCAGCAACTGAATCGCCCTATTAGGACTCGCTTTCGCTACGCCTCCCCTATCGGTTAAGCTTGCTACTGAATGTAAGTCGCTGACCCATTATACAAAAGGTACGCAGTCACGGAACAAGTCCGCTCCTACTGTTTGTATGCATACGGTTTCAGGATCTATTTCACTCCCCTTCCGGGGTTCTTTTAACCTTTCCCTCACGGTACTAGTTCACTATCGGTCGATTACGAGTATTTAGCCTTGGAGGATGGTCCCCCCATATTCAGACAGGATTTCACGTGTCCCGCCCTACTTGTCGTTATCCTAGTTCCACACACGGGTTTTCATATACGGGGCTATCACCCTCTTTGGCCGGACTTTCCATTCCGTTCTATTAACGCATGTGCTAAAAATAACAGGCTGTTCCGGTTTCGCTCGCCACTACTGCCGGAATCTCGGTTGATTTCTTTTCCTCGAGTTACTTAGATGTTTCAGTTCACTCGGTTCGCTTCTCATCTCCTATGTATTCAGAGATGGATACCCTTGCGGGTGGGTTTCCCCATTCGGACACTTCCGGATCAAAGCTTGTTTGTCAGCTCCCCGAAAAATTTCGCAGACTACCACGTCCTTCATCGCCTGTAATCGCCAAGGCATTCACCATATGCACTTATTCACTTGATCCTATAACTTTAAAACCTAAGCCCTTTTAAACTCGGTTTTCTTGCATGAGACAATCGTTATAGTTTCTTCTAAAGCATTGCTTAAAACAACTATAAATACTAAAACTTCTTAGTCTTTTTGTTGATTTAGTTTTGATATTACAATCACTACCCATGAAATCATAATCTCATCACAATCTTATGATTTCGTTTTACTTCTTCCAAATTGTTAAAGAACATACTAGCTAATAAAAGCCAGTCTCAAATATTGATTAACAACATTTGAGGCTTACTTCTATATTCAAAGAATTGGTGGAGGATGACGGGATCGAACCGACGACCCCCTGCTTGCAAAGCAGGTGCTCTCCCAGCTGAGCTAATCCCCCTAGGAACTAAACAGGTTATGTTTGGTGGGTCTGGTTGGGCTCGAACCAACGACCCCCGCGTTATCAACACGGTGCTCTAACCAGCTGAGCTACAGACCCTGAAAGGGCCAATTATTCTTTGTGCTAACCAACAACTGATAAGAGTGAATGCTCATAGAGAGGTGATCTCTAGAAAGGAGGTGATCCAGCCGCACCTTCCGATACGGCTACCTTGTTACGACTTCACCCCAGTCATGAATCCTACCGTGGTAATCGTCCCCCTTGCGGTCAGACTAACTACTTCTGGTAAAACCCACTCCCATGGTGTGACGGGCGGTGTGTACAAGGCCCGGGAACGTATTCACCGCGACATTCTGATCCGCGATTACTAGCGATTCCGACTTCATGCTGTCGAGTTGCAGACAACAATCCGGACTACGATCGGCTTTCTGGGATTGGCTCCCCCTCGCGGGTTGGCGTCCCTCTGTACCGACCATTGTATTACGTGTGAAGCCCTGGCCATAAGGGCCATGAGGACTTGACGTCATCCCCACCTTCCTCCGGTTTGTCACCGGCAGTCCCATTAAAGTGCCCAACTAAATGATGGCAATTAATGGCAAGGGTTGCGCTCGTTGCGGGACTTAACCCAACATCTCACGACACGAGCTGACGACAGCCATGCAGCACCTGTGTTACCGTTCTCTTTCGAGCACTAAAGCATCTCTGCTAAATTCGGTACATGTCAAGGCCAGGTAAGGTTTTTCGCGTTGCATCGAATTAATCCACATAATCCACCGCTTGTGCGGGCCCCCGTCAATTCCTTTGAGTTTTAATCTTGCGACCGTACTCCCCAGGCGGTCTACTTCACGCGTTAGCTGCGTTACTCATGGATTTTACTCCACCAACAACTAGTAGACATCGTTTAGGGCGTGGACTACCAGGGTATCTAATCCTGTTTGCTCCCCACGCTTTCGTGCATGAGCGTCAGTGTTATCCCAGGGGGCTGCCTTCGCCATTGGTATTCCTCCACATATCTACGCATTTCACTGCTACACGTGGAATTCTACCCCCCTCTGACACACTCTAGTCTTATAGTTTCAAACGCAGTTCCCAAGTTGAGCTCGGGGATTTCACATCTGACTTACAAAACCGCCTGCGCACCCTTTACGCCCAGTAATTCCGATTAACGCTCGCACCCTATGTATTACCGCGGCTGCTGGCACATAGTTAGCCGGTGCTTCTTGTCAAGATACCGTCATCCTTACTATTTATTCGATAGTAAGATTTCTTCTCTTGCGAAAGAGCTTTACAACCCGAAGGCCTTCTTCACTCACGCGGAATGGCTGGATCAGGGTTGCCCCCATTGTCCAAAATTCCCCACTGCTGCCTCCCGTAGGAGTCTGGACCGTGTCTCAGTTCCAGTGTGGCTGATCGTCCTCTCAGACCAGCTACTGATCGTCGGCTTGGTAGGCCTTTACCCTACCAACTACCTAATCAGATATCGGCCGCTCTAGTAACGCAAGGTCCGAAGATCCCCTGCTTTCACCCGTAGGTCGTATGCGGTATTAGCTAACCTTTCGATTAGTTGTTCCCCATTACTAGGCACGTTCCGATATATTACTCACCCGTTCGCCACTCGCCATCAGAGAGCAAGCTCTCTATGCTGCCGTTCGACTTGCATGTGTAAAGCATTCCGCCAGCGTTCAATCTGAGCCAGGATCAAACTCTTCAGTTTAATCTCTAACTTTTACTTACCCCTCTAATAAATTAGAAGGGTATTTTGTATCGCTTTGTGCTTTTATATACTCAAATTCATTTCAAGGTTAACTGGCTATAAATAACCAGTGTGGTCTTGTTACAAATTTTGCGTAAGCACTTATTTTTGAGTCTTAAGTCTTGATAAATCAACACTTAATTTTGACCTCGTCTATAAGCACCCACACTTATCAGTTGTTAAATTGTTAAAGAACTGTTTTCGATCATTGGTTGCGGGGACAGGATTTGAACCTGTGACCTTCGGGTTATGAGCCCGACGAGCTGCCAGACTGCTCCACCCCGCGATCGAATTTCAACGAAATTTTCGCTGCTTTTACGTACATGACGCAAAGAGGGGGACTATAGCACCTTTTTCTGAATAGTGTCAATAAGAATTTGTTATTTAAATTCGCCTCAAGAGGCATAAATACAACTTCTTACTAACTTTCAAAACCAACTTAATCGTACAAATTTTCCACACAATATGTGAAAGACGCGAGACTATATCAAGCCATTTAAACCATGTCAAACATAATCTCAGTTTTTATTTAAATTTATGCTTTCACTAATAAATCATTGATATTTTTGACGTATTGGACGGGGTCATTCAACTGACCACCCTCTGCCAAAACGGCCTGATCAAAGATAACCGAAGCATAACGATCAAAGTCTGCTGACCCAGAAAAAGATTCTAATTTCTTAATCAAGCTGTGGGTTGGGTTGATTTCCAATACGGGCTTCACGTTCGGCGTGTCTTGCCCGGCTGCTTTAAGTATGCGCTCTAGATTACCTGAGATATCATGCTCCCCTACCACTAAGCATGATGGAGAGTCAGTGAGTCGATGGGTAACCTTTACCTCTTTCACTTTATCACCCAATGATTTCTTGATACTTTTCACCAAAGTTTTTGCTTTTTCTTCTATTTTTTTCTTCTCTTCCTTCTCACTTTCCCCTTCTAACTTTCCTAAATCCAGGTCCCCTTTTGCAATCGATTGCAATTTTTTCCCATCAAATTCAGTAAGGTAGGAGACCATCCACTCGTCTACACGGTCTCCGAGAACGAGCACTTCAATCTTTTTCTTCTTGAAAATTTCCAGATGCGGGCTATTTTTCGCTGCACTGTAAGAATCAGCGGTAATGAAGTAAATGTTCTCTTGCTCTGGCTTCATGTGCTCAACATAGTCTTGCAGCGACACGCTCTGGTCATCACTCTCGTCATAAGTACTTGAAAATCTTAATAATTTTGCAATCTTATCTTTATTTGCAAAGTCCTCTGCAGGACCTTCTTTCAACACGCGGCCAAACTCCTTCCAAAATACCTTATAGTCTTCTGGCTTTTTCTTAGCCATATCCTCTAAAGAGGAAAGCACTTTTTTCACTGTGCCCGACTTAATAGACTCCACTTGCCTGCTGTCTTGGAGAATCTCTCTTGACACATTTAATGGGAGGTCATTACTGTCGATTACCCCCTTAATGAATCGTAGGTACTGAGGCATGAGTTTTTCTGTTGCTTCCATAATAAAGATGCGCTTTACGTACAGCTTGACCCCCAGTCCTCGCTCGCGATCATAAAGGTCAAAAGGTGCTTTGCTAGGAATGTATAGCAAGGAGGTGTACTCCTGCGTTCCCTCTACTCGGTTGTGAAAATAAGCTAAAGGCTCGTCGCTATCGAAGGTGAAGCTCTTATAAAATTCTTGGTATTCCTTGGCTTTCACATCCTTTTTATTCTTTGCCCAAATTGCTGACGCGTTATTAATGGTCTCATCTTCATCGGTTTTGATTGACTCGCCATCTTTAAAGTCCGTCTTTTTCATAACAATAGGAAGGGTTATATGATCGGAATACTTTTTAATAATCTCTCTTAGACGCCAATTATCTAGAAATTCGTCTTCGTCTTTTTTTAGATGAAGAGTTACAGTGGTTCCTCGGCTTTCTTTCTTAATATCTTCAATGCTAAATTCTCCATCCCCTTTAGATTGCCATCTAAAACCTTGTTTTTCGCCTGCTTTTCTCGTCTCTAATGTCACATCCTCAGCAATAATGAAGGCTGAATAAAATCCTACGCCAAATTGACCAATAAGATGAGCATCCTTAGCCTGATCACCGGATAATTTTCCTAAGAATTCTTTTGTACCTGAGCGCGCGATAGTACCGATATTTGCGATAATTTCATCCCTATCCATCCCAATACCGTTATCGCTAATAGTGACCGTTCTTTTGTCCTTATCGAAATCAACTTGAATGCTGAGTTCCGGTTGACCTTCATACAAGTCATTATTATTGAGTGCTTCGAATCGCAATTTATCTGAAGCATCGCTTGCATTAGAAACCAGCTCACGAATAGCTATTTCCTTGTTGCTATATAGCGAGTGAATCATAAGGTGAAGTAGCTGTTTTACTTCCGTTTGAAAATTTAAGGTTTCTTTTTTGGTAGTCATAAAATCACATTCCTATGGTTAAATTAATTCAATTGATTGAAACTATAATGGGGTCACAAACGTAAATTTCAATAGATTTTAAGAAAGATTTTTTAAGACGTAAGACACCGCAACAAATGCAAATGTAGCTGTCACGTTGAGGCTGGAACCATATCCGGCACAATTTAACCCGACAAGGCCGTCGCCCTCCTCACAAATTTCTGGCTTAATGACCGCTTCAGGAGAAAAAACAGTAGGTATAGTAATGTGCTGGTCATTCTCACGCTTTTCCTTATTGAAGTGCTTGCGAATACCTGCTAGCAGAGGGTCACCGAACGTTTTATCCAGATTGGCTATTTGTATAAGTGTTGGGTCCGTTCGCCCACCTGCGCCACCCGTCATGAGTAAAGGTAGGTTTTCTTTAAGGCAATACTGCGCTAATGCAATTTTTACTTTTGTCTGATCAATGGCATCGATAACAAAGTGAAATCCTGAGTGAATGTAGCTAGCAATATTTGTCTCTGCTAAAAAATCATCGACTATCTCTACCTTAATTGAAGGATTTATGTCGACCAATCGGTCGCGCATAGCGATCACTTTAGATGCCCCTATAGTGGAATCAAGGGCATGAATCTGCCGATTAATATTAGATTCTGCTAAGTGATCCATGTCAATTAAGGTGATGTGGCCGATGCCATGTCTCGCCAGTGACTCTGCAACCCACGATCCCACTCCACCAATACCCACAACACATACATGGCTTTGCTCAAAGACGCGCAGTTGCTCTTTACCGTATAAACGGGCGATACCTCCAAAGCGCCTAGCTAAATCAAGGCCGGGTTTGCTCATACTTTTTCCAGCACCACAAAAGCGACGGCAATATTTTTCTCATCCGATATAGAAAGGTGTTGTTGGCTAATTTTATGCTGGTTTAAGATTGAGGAAACCTGCGCATTAAATCGAAAGCATGGTTTACCCATGCCATCATGAACCACTGTGATGGCATGCAAATTAACCTCCCCTCGCAACCCGGTTCCTAAAGCCTTAGAGAATGCCTCTTTTGCAGCAAAACGTTTAGCTAAAAAGTTTTCTTTTCGAGACGATGCTTGGTAGGCCGCCATTTCTTCGTGCGTCAAAATTTTATGCGCTAATTTATCGCCAAATTTGTCTAGCGACTCCTTAATCCGAATAACCTCCACGACATCCGTACCGATACCAAAAATCATGAGCCAGACACCTCTGTGATAATAGCTCTCATTCTTTTAATGGCATGTTCCCAGCCAACAAATAATGCTTCCGCCACAATCGCATGGCCGATATTTAATTCGTCAATAGCTTTGATTGCTGCTATCTCTTGAACATTCTCATAATGTAAGCCATGACCAGCATTGACCACCAAGCCATGAGAAACTGCAAAATCAATAGCTTTTTTTATGTGTTGCAGCTCCGCTTTACGAAGGTCGTCATCTTCCAGTTCAGCGTAATGACCTGTATGAATTTCTATTACTGGAATTTGCATGTCAATGGCTTTTTGAATTTGATCTAGGCAGGGAGCTATAAACAAAGAAACACGAATGCCAGCGTCCATGAGTTTATGAGCAGCAGCATGAATTGTTGGGTATTGGCCAATCACATCTAGCCCTCCCTCTGTTGTCCTTTCCTCTCTTCGCTCAGGAACAAAGCACACATCCTCAGGGGTAAGGTCCAAGGCAATACCAATCATCTCCGCTGTAGGTGCTAGCTCTAAATTCATTTTGGTTTGAAGCAAAGGCTTAAGCGCCCATAAGTCAGCATCCTGCATATGCCTCCTGTCCTCTCTTAGGTGGAGAGTGATGCTGTCAGCCCCCGACATTTCCGCTGCTAATGCTGCCTTTATTATGCTTGGGTAAGCAGTGCCCCTGGCCTGTCGGATGGTTGCTATGTGATCAATATTAACGCCTAGCTTCAATGGTCTACTCTCCGGCAGCCATAAACAATTGCTTCGAGTGCAATGGTTTATCGCCTATATAATGATTAATAAGATAGCGCATAAGCTGTTTGCTTTGTTTTTCTGTGAGCGGGTCTTCATAGTTATCATCAGCCATATCAATTAACGTTTTACCTAATACCTCAATACTTCCCGCAGAAGCCTTACCTTCAAAAGGTCCTGAGTCTGCTCGATAAATATAGGTTTTATCCAAATGAATAGTCTGTCCATGTATATCATTTTTGAGCGGTACCTGGTAACCCAGCTCTTGTAATAATCTTAGCTCAAAACGTCGAAGGGTAACACTTAATCCTTTATGGTCTGATAGGTCTAAAATGGCTTGATGATAATAGTCATACAATATTGGATGAGGATCGTCTTTAGGAAGAAGCCGCATCATCAGTTCGTTGAGATAAAAACCACAAATTAATGCGTCTCCATCAATCGATAAAAATTGATCACTCCACTCAATGCTGTGCAAGGTCTTTAGCTCATTGAGTCCTGACCATGTTGCCTGCAAAGGTTGGAAGGGAAGTAACATGCCGCGTAGCGATGACCTTGGTCGCCTGGCTCCTTTAGCGGCAACTGCTATACGTCCAAATTCCTTGGACAACATCTCCACAATCAAGCTCGTTTCCTTAAAAGGGTATGTATGGAGGATGTAGATATTTTGATTTTCTTTTTTAGAAGTACCTGCCATAACATTACAAACCCAAGGACTTTAGTGCCCTTTGATCATCAGCCCAGCCCTTTTGGACTTTCACCCATATCTCCAGCCAGACCTTACTGCCAAATAGTTTTTCCATATCCATACGCGATGTCGTCGAAATCTCTTTTAATCGTTTTCCATTTTTACCAATTATCATGGGTTTATGCGTATCTCTATCGACAATAATGGCTGCAAAAATTCTGCGTATACCGTCCACTTGTTCAAACTTTTCTATTTCTACCGCTATAGAATAGGGTAACTCTTGTCCCGTCAACCGAAATACTTTTTCGCGTACAATTTCAGCAGCTAAAAATCGTTCATTTTTATCGGTTAATTCATCTTCCTTGAAAATAAATTCTTGTTCGGGTAAAAAGGGTTTTAATGCCTGCATTAATGGTTCTAGATTATTTGATTTTTTCACACTGGTAGGCACTATCGTTTGGAAGCGCCCTAGTCCATCAAGCTCCTTTATGTATCCAAGTAACTTATTTTTATCTTTCAATAAATCCACTTTATTAATAGCAAGCACTACCGGAGTTGCCTCAGGAATCATACTGAGAATTTTTAGATCGGTTTGGTCGAGCACCCCAGGTTCAATCAAAAATAAAATGACATCCACTTCTTTTAGTGCCTGCTGAACCGTTTTATTGAGGCCACGATTAAGCATATTTAAATGTTTTAATTGATACCCAGGGGTATCGACAAAGATATATTGTGTATCTTTGGTTGAATGGATACCAAGTAATTGATACCGGGTAGTTTGAGCTTTACGTGACGTAATACTTAGCTTGGTTCCGACAAAATAGTTTAGTAAAGTTGACTTTCCCACATTCGGCTGGCCAACAATCGCGATGGTTCCACATTGAGTCTTATGATCCATGTATTTTTCCCAGGGAAGCCAATGCCAGATTAGCAGCATTTTGCTCAGCAATTTTTCGGCTAGGGCCTTTCCCTATCTCATCTATATTTAATTTAGTTATATGACATTTCACTTCAAATATCTGGGCATGTGGCTCGCCATCAATTTTAATAACGGTATATTCGGGAATATCTATTTTTTTCCCTTGCAAAAATTCTTGCAGTAGCGACTTGTCATCTTTATGGATTTTATTCGAGTCGATGGTCATGATATGTTCGCTAAACCTCGTTTCGATAAACCATCTTGCTTTATCTAAGCCGTCATCTAAATAGATTGCTGCGATAACCGCTTCAAGACTGTCCGCTAAAATTGACGGCCTTCTCCATCCCGCGCTTTTTAACTCACCCTCTCCGAGTAATAAAAATTCACCGATCGTGAGCTTTTTTGCTATATCACTTAACGTAGATTCTTTGACTAACTGCGAACGAAGCCGACTCAAATCCCCCTCTGATAGTTGCTGAAACTTCATATAGAGCAATTCCGCAATAATAAAATTTAATAGACCGTCTCCAAGAAACTCCAATCGCTCATTATTCTCACCCTTAGCACTTCTGTGGGTTAGTGCTTGTTTAATAAGGCTTTTATCTTTAAAGGTATACCCTAGGATTGATTCGATTTGCTCGATCTGGTTAGAATTCATGACGCTACTTGATCCAATTTCCCATACGGGAAAATTGATCAAAATTTAGCCAGATCATAAACGCTTTCCCGACTAAGTAATCCTCTGGGACAAATCCCCACACACGACTATCAGAGGAGTTGTCACGGTTATCTCCCATAGCTAAATAATGTCCTAGTGGCACAGTAAAGCGATAATTTTCATCTGGGATCTCATGAATAAGAATAGCATGATCGACTGATCCAAGAGTCTCACGCATTTCCTTAGCCTTCATAGGCTGAGATTCCCTCATGAAGTAATTGTAATCACCCACCCATGTTTGTTTAGCCTCAACTCCGTTAATAAATAAACTTTTATTTTCGTAACGAATCTCATCCCCAGGCAAACCAATAACCCTTTTGATGTAATCAATGCTGGGGTCTTTGGGGTAATGAAACACAAAAACATCGCCACGCTCTGGAAGGCTTAACGGTAAAATCATTTTATTAAAAACGGGAAGTCTTAAACCATAGCTAAACTTATTGACCGCAATAAAATCACCGGCAATAAGAGTTGGCATCATAGATCCTGAAGGAATTTTAAATGGCTCAACCATAAATGATCGAATGAGAAATACCGCCAAAAGCACGGGAAAAAAACCTTTTATACCATCGACTAATTTATTATTTTTATGCTTACCTTTGCTTAAAAATGCTTTATCAACCACCCATATGAGCCCGGTAATAAAGGTTGCTGCCATAAGAATTGCTGAAAAAATCATTTGTCATCTACCTGTAAAATGGCTAAAAAGGCTTCCTGAGGAATCTCAACGTTACCCACTTGCTTCATTCTTTTCTTTCCTGCTTTTTGTTTTTCTAATAACTTTCTTTTACGACTGACGTCCCCGCCATAACATTTGGCCAATACATTTTTTCGCATGGCCTTGACCGTCTCCCTTGAAATAATATTGGCTCCAATTGCCGACTGAATAGCCACATCAAACATTTGGCGGGGAATTAATTGCCGCATTTTAGAGGCTAATTCTCTTCCTCGATACAAGCTATTAGCTCTATGCACAATCAGCGAAAGCGCATCCACGCGCTCTCCGTTCACCATAATATCCAACTTCACTAAATCCGCCGCACGAAATTCTAAGAATTCATAATCCATAGAAGCATAACCTCTAGACACAGATTTTAGTCTATCGAAATAATCTAATACCACTTCATTTAAAGGAATCTCATAACTTAACATTACTTGACGTCCCATATATTGCATATTTTTCTGTATGCCTCGCTTACCATTGGTTAAGGTCATGACAGGACCGACATAGTCATGTGGCAACAAAATATTGAGTTGAATGATAGGCTCCCTAATCTCCTCAATAGTTGAAAGATCCGGTAGTCGTGAAGGATTTTCAATAAAAGACTTCTGTCCATTTTTTAATAACAATTCATACACAACCGTTGGAGCAGTCGTAATGAGCTCCATCTCATACTCTCTCTCAAGACGCTCTTGAATGATATCCATATGCAACAGACCTAAGAATCCACATCTAAAGCCATAGCCTAGAGCGGTAGAATTTTCTGCCTCAAATGCGAGCGACGAATCGTTTAATTGCAGCTTTTCTAACGCCGTTCGTAAGGCGTCAAATTGGTTCGATTCGATTGGATAGAGTCCGGCAAAAACTTGGGGTTTAATCTCCTTGAAGCCGGGGAGTGGCTGAAGCGCTTTGTCTTTAGCTAAGGTAACGGTATCCCCTACTTTTGCGCTAGTCAGCTCCTTAATACCGGCAACGATAAAGCCTACCTCACCAGCGCTTAAAGAGTCTTTTATGAGTGGTTTAGGAGTAAAAATACCTACCTGTTCACATAAATGTTCATCTTTCGTAGCCATTAAATGAATTTTATCTTTTGCCCTAATCTCACCATCAAAGACTCTGACAAGCATAACGACTCCAACATAGTTATCAAACCACGCATCAATGATTAATGCTTTAAGTGGCTTTGATGCTGATCCTTTGGGTTCCGGGATACGACGCACTACTTCTTCTAAAATATCCACAACACCTTGCCCTGTTTTAGCAGAACAAGGAATAGCATCGCTTGCATCAATACCAATAACATCTTCAATTTCTTTCTTTACACGTTCAGGCTCTGCCGATGCTAAATCAATTTTATTGAGCACAGGGAAAACTTCGATATTTTGGTCTAGTGCCGTATAACAATTGGCTACCGTTTGTGCTTCTACGCCTTGAGATGCATCGACAACTAAAATACCACCTTCACAAGCAGCCAAAGAGCGGCTGACCTCGTAAGTAAAGTCCACATGGCCAGGGGTATCAATCAGGTTGAACGTGTAAATTTCTTTATCTCGAGCTTGGTATTTGAGGGTTACCGTTTGTGCCTTAATGGTAATCCCTCTCTCCCTCTCTAAATCCATAGAGTCGAGGACTTGGGAGTCCATCTCACGATCAGTTAAGCCCCCGCAATGCTGAATGATGCGGTCTGCAAGGGTAGATTTTCCATGATCAATATGAGCAATAATCGAAAAGTTTCTTATCTTGTTCATCATGTTTTAAATAGATTTTGCCGCTTGATAAAAATGAAGAAAGGCGCGACACGCGCCTTTCAATCTGATTATTTTACAGCAAAGTTTACTCATCCATACAGAATATTTTAGTTGGTAACTTTTACTGGTATATATAAAGTATCGCCATTACGATAAATCAACAAAGCGATTGTTTTGCCTTTGGGTACCTTTCGAATATCTTTATTGAATGACGCCATCGATTGGACTGCTGTATTATTAAGAGCCAAGATAACATCTCCAGCTCTGATGCCAGATGAAATGGAAGGGCCTTTAGCTTCTAACACCAGCAAACCATTTCTTCCGTTAAGACTTTTTCGATCCTCTTCAGTTAATTCACGTAATGATAAACCGATTCGATTAACCTCTTTAACCGGACCTTTATTTCCAGCGACTTTCATTTCTTCGCTAGGCATCTCACCAACCTTAATGGAAAGAGTGACTTTCTTTCCTTTTCTTAAAATTTCAACAGGCACCTCACTTAACGGCTTGGTAGTCCCAACAAACTTTGGTAAATCTAACGAGGAATCCAAAGGGTTGTTATTGAATTTCAATATTACGTCGCCAGGAAGAATGCCGCCCTTCTCTGCAGGAGAATCCTTCTCTACCATCGCAATTAATGCACCGCGGGTATCTTTCATACCAAAAGACTCTGAAAGGTCCTCTGTAATTTCTTGAATAGCAACACCCAGCCAACCCCGGATGACTTTTCCATTTTTCTTTAGCTGTTCCGCCACATTAATTGCAACATCGATTGGGATTGCAAAGGATAGCCCCATATAACCTCCGGTACGGCTATAGATTTGGGAATTAATTCCAATAACCTCTCCGTCAGTGTTAAATAATGGTCCTCCCGAGTTTCCGGGGTTAATTGCCACATCAGTTTGAATGAAGGGGACGAAGTTCTCTTGGGGTAACGCTCTTCCTTTGGCGCTTACTACACCCACAGTCATGGTATTTTCCAGTCCAAAAGGCGAGCCAATAGCAGCAACCCATTGTCCTACTTTTATTTTTTCTGGATTACCAAACTTAACTTTTGGGAGATTTTTTGCTTTTATTTTTAATAGCGCGACATCCGTCCTCCTGTCGATACCTAGAATCTCTGCTTTAAATTCTCTTTTGTCTGCAAGCTTTACTAGTACAGAGTCAGCTTGAGCCACCACATGCGCATTGGTAATAATATAGCCATCACTTTCTATAATAAAACCAGAGCCGGTCCCATTCACTCGCTCTTCTGGTTCTTGAGAATTTCCTTGCGGAGGAACACCGGGTATATTTGGTATGCCAAATCGTTTGAAAAATTCCTGCATTCTTTCATCTTGAAAGGGAATATTATTTTGATTGTTAACCCTCTCAACAATGGAGCTAATATTGACCACTTTATTCCCTTGTTCCTCAGCGAGAACAGTAAAATCAGGAAGCTCTACTGCAGAAATGGTGTGTATAAAAAAACCTAAGGCCAACAATACTTGCATTAAAAATTTCATTCCACTTTCCCTTGAATTAATATGTTTTAAATTTTAGTGATCATTGCTTCTTTATAAAGTCGTTCATGATTCTTAAGTGCTAAAAATTTTACCAATATAAGGCCAACCAGCATCCCAAAAATTCCCCCTACAAGAACCAATAAGTCATTATTTTTTTGCACCATTGTATCCATAAATACCATGCCCATAAATAGAAATAACAAAGGGAGGCCATATAATAGCAATGATGATCTTAGTAGATAGTTTTCTTCAATCGTAAGTATGACCCTGTCACCAACCTTGGCGCCTACATTATTTTTAATTGATAGCTTATTTCTTTTATGAGAAAAAATCTTTCCCCAAATACTGTTGCCACAGCCTTGCGTTTGCCCACATAAACCACAAGGTTTGGTGCGCATTATTTCCACCGAAACCTGGTCCCCTTCTTTATAGATTACTAACGCCTGCTCTTCAATCATGTTTTTTAGTTTAGAACGAAATTGATTTAGTAAAGCTTTCTAAGGTACTCATTGGTACGGTCCCCACAGCCATTACCTGGTAACCCCTATAGTAAGTTGCCGATACATTGGTTCCTTCCATAGAAATACTTCCTACTTTGGGTTTAAGTCCAGTTTGCACAGGCTGAATGAAAACCGAAAGATAAGATAGTCCATCAGAGTATATAAGATGATGGCTTAAGACGTTAATTTCTTTGTTGAGCGTTGCCGTTGCGTTCATTTCTGAGAAACCCTTCGGTACTTTTCGAAAAGTCCAAAACTTTAATCCAGGCAAGATGACTTCTTCTTTCTCATCCATTACATATTCTTTTGATAAATCAATCCTTGGCTTAAACCAGGATAGATCTTTCTCCGCTCCAATGATCTTTAGCTTGATAAATGAGGCTTGCTCAATAACTTCATTTGATTTATTACTAACAATCATTTTTAGCGGTAAAGCAGTCTCCTGATCAATCCAAAAATGGTATTGGTGACGAAAGTCATCCTTGGGAATAAGTATGAGCATCTGAGCCATTCTATCCGCTACTCTCTGCACCTGACCAAAGCTTAAGGTGTAAACCTTTTTTAAATTTTCCGGCGAGCTTGGTAAAACTGAAGGGAAAAGATGGTGGTGCGCTCTTTTCTGGATGACCACATTATTCTTATTCGAATGATAAACAAAAGTATTTTTACCGTGGGATAACAGCTCCCCTGGGTCACCATCCATTAAAGTCATGCGCGTATATTCATCTTGGCCATGCATAGCATGGGTAATCTCCATAGACTGAATTTCTTTGGAATTTTTTAAGTGGAATATACCTTGATAATTCAGCGTCTTTGATGCTTGATGTGCGTCCACCAAAATCTTCCATGGATCTTCAATTGCAACGGCTATATTCGTTACACTTAAGCAAATAAGTGCAAGAAAAAAAAGCTTACGCGTCATTTAGTCTTTTGCTACTAGTTGAGCTTTGATGAAGTAATTAGCATTTAATGCCGTAGTGGCGTAATGCTTTTCCATAAATTCAACCGGAATGTCTTCTTGTACTAGCTGAACTGGCTCATCGTAGCTAACCTTTGGCACATTTATCATCAATATCCCCGCAACAGCCAAAACCGCACACCCATAAGCCAAAATTTTCCATGGCATTAAAGGTGAAGCTATAGCCGAAGCTGTGCTTGAATTTTTCGGAAAGCCACTAATTTGGGTTGGCTCTTTATCAATAGCATCCATAATTCTAGCGCTAAGATCGGGCGATGAAGTATAGTTATTTTGGAGTACATCACGAACTACCTGGTAATATTTCCAATGACGCTCAACACCGGATTTAGCTGATAAAGCGCTAATTTCCTTATCAAGGTTTTTTTGTTCCACCTCATTATCAAACAATGATGATATTTTTTCTGACATAAATCGTGTAATTCCTTTACGTTAAATTTACCAGCGCTTGCTAGTTGTTTCTATTAATGGTTTTAGTTTTTCTGAAATAGCTTCTCTAGCTCTAAATATCCTAGACCTCACCGTACCGATTGGGCATTCCATCATGGCGGCTATTTCATCGTAGCTCAATCCATCCATCTCTCGAAGGGTTATTGCTTGCCTCAAATCATCAGGGAGCATTTCAATTGTTTGGTTGACCATGACAACTATTTCTTTCGTCATCATAGAGTTTTCTGGTGTTTCAAGACTCCTCATTTCATGACCATCTTCAAAATTTTCAATATCCTCTATCTCTAGATTATCCATTGCTTTAGGTCGTCGTCCAAGTGACACTAAATGATTTTTCGCCGTATTAATGCCGATGCGATAAAGCCATGTATAAAAGGCACTATCGCCCCTAAAATTATTGATGGCTCGGTATGCCTTAATGAAGGAATCTTGAACGATATCCTCAATCTCAGACTGATCTCTCACCATACGTGAAAGCAAGCGCGTGAGTTTTTTGTTGTACTTTTCCACCAAAAGACCGAAGGCTTTTTTATCGCCCTTTTGCGCTTTCTCCACCAACTTCTGATCAATAGCCCGCTCCGGGTTTACTGGTCTTACGTCATTAGTCATTGCATTATCTTTTGGCATGGGCTCATTGTACAATGGCTTGGAATTTGAAACGACTTTAAGTTGGTTCATATGTTTTTCACTTTCGATAAATAGTTAAAAAAACATTTCTTTAACCAATTGACCTACAATACTCTAATAAAGTTCATAAAGTATCAACCTTACATATGTTAAATTTTAATGTCGTAATTATAGGAAGTGGTCTAGCGGGGCTTAGCACGGCAATAAAATTAGCTGAAGATAAAACAGTAGCCATTATTAGCAAAAAATCATTAAGTGAAAGCTCAAGCCAATGGGCCCAAGGAGGCATAGCGGCGTCAGTGGCTATCGAAGATTCCGCTGAGTCTCACGTTAATGACACAATTACTGCTGGGGCCGGCCTTTGTGATGAAACAGTCACTAGATTTGTAGCGGCTCGCAGCACATCAGCGCTTAAATGGCTGACTAAGATGGGCGTCAATTTCACGAAGCAGGCAAATACATCAGATCTGCATCTTACCAAGGAAGGCGGCCATTCTCACCGAAGAATAGCCCATGTAGCCGACTCCACTGGCGCAGCGATACAATCCACCTTAATAGAAAAAGTTAAAAATCATCCAAATATTACAATTTTTGAAGATCATATAGCTGTAGATCTCATTACCCGAGATAAGCTTGATAACGCTAAAGATAAAGATAATGCATGTTTAGGGTTGTATGTGCTAGAAAATACTAGCGGTAATGTAATAACTATCCGAGCAGATGTAACTGTGCTCGCAACTGGGGGGTTTAGCAAGGTTTATCTATACACCACCAATCCAGACGTCAGTACTGGGGATGGCATCTCGATGGCCTGGCGCTCAGGCTGCCGAGTGGCCAATATGGAGTTTGTACAGTTTCATCCTACTTACTTATTCCATCCTCATGAAAAATCATTTCTTATTTCTGAGGTTTTGCGTGGTGAAGGCGGTATTTTAAAGCTCCCCAATAACAAGCCATTTATGCATCTTTACGACAAAAGAGGAGATCTTGCGCCACGAGATGTAGTTGCTAGAGCCATCGACTTTGAAATGAAAAAAAGGGGGATAGAGTGCGTTTACCTGGATATTAGCCATAAATCTAAAGCATTTATTTTAGAACACTTCCCTATGATCTATGAGCGCTGTCTCTCATTGAATATTGATATATCGAAAGACCCTATACCTGTTGTTCCTGCTGCTCATTACAGCTGCGGTGGGGTGATGACTGATTTTAATGCCCAGACGGATATCAACAACTTGTATGCTATTGGTGAGGTTGCCTACACAGGGCTTCATGGGGCAAACAGATTGGCCAGCAACTCGCTACTTGAGTGCTTAGTGTTTTCCGATGCCGCAGTCAGTCATATCCTCTCTCAGCATCGTATTCATGAGGAAATATTGCCACCATGGGATGAAAGTCGAGTGACGGATGCCGATGAAGAAGTGCTAATCACCCACACATGGAATGAGTTGCGACGCTTTATGTGGAATTATGTTGGAATCGTCAGGACGAACAAAAGATTATCAAGGGCGATGCACAGGATTCATATGTTGCGAGACGAGGTCAATGAGTTTTATACCAATTTTAAAATCTCAAACAACCTTATTGAGTTAAGGAATCTTCTACAAGTAGCTGAGTTAATTGTGGAATCGGCTATATCAAGGAAAGAAAGTCGGGGGCTCCATTTTAGCAAAGACTTTCCAAAAACTAGCAACAAAAAACACATCACCATTTTAGAGCCAACGAACTTTGTCCATGTGGCTGATGAAAAATATGCCCTAAAAAAAGAAAAAGAGACGGCAATCGGTTAAAATTACGTAACGTATATTACAAATTCTATAAAGGCTTTGGCATGGAAATAAAAATGAATACTGTGGTCAACATGACCTACGAACTAAAGGATCCGGATGGTAATCTTCTGGAATCATCGAACGAGCCAGTAACATATCTTCACGGTGGATATGACAATATTTTCCCTAAAGTTGAGGAGGCTATGCACGGAAAAAGTGTTGGGGAGACCGTTGTAGTTTCTCTTGAGCCTGCTGATGCATTTGGCATATATGATGAAGACTTAGTACAGATTGAGCCCGCTAGCGCTTTTCCTGAAGCTAAACTGAAAGAAGGGATGCAGTTTGAAGGCGAGGACGATACTGGGGAGATCATTATTTATACCGTGACTAATATTGCTGATGGGAAAGTCGTCGTGGATGGAAACCATCCATGGGCAGGACAAAGAGTTGTTTTCACCGCCGTCATTAAAGATGTTCGGTCAGCTAATGAGGAAGAAATCGAACACAAACACGTTCATGGAGCGGGTGGTCACCACCACTAAGTCTTCAGCTCTTCTGGAAGCTTTCTTTGAATCAGCTTAATTAAGGGCTCATAAATATGAGGGTTGGAGCATATAATGTTTCCTGTCTCCAGCCAATTTTGTCTTTCAGAAAAGTCGCTGACTATCCCTCCTGCCTCTCTAACCAATAAAGCACCTGCAGCAATATCCCACTTTGATAGTCTAATCTCCCAAAATCCATCAAGCCTTCCAGCTGCTACATAAGCCAAATCGAGCGCTGCTGCCCCGGGCCTTCTAATGCCTGATGTATTGAGAATCACATCTTCAAGGACCTTGAGGTAATCCGATAAATACTTGAAGTCTCTAAAAGGAAAGCCAGTGCCTATTAATGAATCTTTCAGTTTAGTTTTTTTTGATACTCGGATACGACGATCATTTAAGTAAGCTCCCTGCCCCTTGGTGGCTGTAAATAAATCGTTTCTATTTGGATCGTAGACTACGGCCTGGGTAATTTCTCCTTTTTGGACTAAGGCAATAGACACGGCATATTGCGGATAATTATGCAAAAAATTTGTAGTTCCGTCCAATGGATCTATTATCCAAACATTTTCTGAATCATTACTTAAACCCGACTCTTCGCCTAAAAAACTATGGCTGGGGTATGCCTCCTTCAGAGTGTCGATAATAATTCTTTCAGAGGCAACATCTACTTCCGTCACAAAGTCATTGTAACTTTTATCATTGATGGTTAAGCTCCCAATATCTTCTGAGGCTCTGGTAATCATTGAGCCAGCACGGCGTGCAGCTTTTACTGCAATATTTAACATTGGATGCATATATACCTACTATTTGTTGGAAAGTATTAGTAAATGAATTTCTTCGCCTATAATGTTACAGAGAAAAGTCATGCACAACAAATTAAATATTTTAAAACAGTTTAATGTCGTCCTATGCCGAACTAGCCATGGAGGCAATATTGGTTCATCAGCTCGTGCTATGAAAACTATGGGGCTCACGAATCTATACCTTGTCAAACCCAAACATTTTCCATCGGACGAATCATATGCTCTTGCTGCAGGTGCAGATGATATTCTGGATAAGGCGATTATTGTTGACTCTCTAGAAGATGCCATTAAAGACTCACATATCGCTATAGGCTTCACTGCAAGGAAAAGAGAACTTTCGCAACCCCATAAAAATATTAGGGAATCTGCTCAAAACTTAATTGTGAGTGCGGAAAATCAAAGAATTTCCTTAGTTTTTGGCAATGAGACCAACGGCCTATCCAATGATGAAATAAAACACTGCCAGCTCCTCAGTTTTATTGATGCGAACAATGATTATTCGTCATTAAATTTAGCTCAGGCAGTACAAATATGTTGTCATGAGCTTAGAGTTGCTCTAGATCTTGCAAAAGATAATGCTATCAACCGTGAAGCACTTGATAGCTTTGTAACCTACGACGAGCTCAATGGATTTTTTATTCACTTAGAGGGCATGCTTAATGACATTGGCTTTTTAAAAAAAATCCAAGGGGAAAGGCTAATGCAACGACTTCGACTATTGTTTAATCGCACCCAGCTTGATAAGGATGAGATTAATATTATGAGAGGAATCTTTACAGAAATTCAAAAAAAGATTAAATAAATAAACTTGAGTTATTCACTCAGGATTATTATTTCGTGCAATAATTATCTTTTTTTACACTGTTACGGCTATTAAAATACTATATGTTTGAAAAATTTAAATCTGATTTGTCTATTGTTTTTGATCGCGATCCTGCGGCACGCTCCTACCTTGAAATAATAACTACCTATCCTGGTGTACATGCCATCCTTTTTCACAGACTTGCTCACAGAGTTTGGAAGCTCAAGCTTTACTGGTTAGGTAGAATGATTTCTCATCTTTCAAGACTGTTAACAGGCATTGAAATTCATCCGGGTGCCGTTATTGGTAATCGCTTTTTTATTGACCACGGTATGGGTGTGGTTATCGGAGAGACCGCCATAATTGGAGATGATTGTACTATTTATCATGGTGTTACCTTAGGGGGAACATCATGGAAGCAAGGCAAACGCCATCCTACACTTGAAAATCGAGTAGTGATCGGTGCGGGAGCTAAAGTACTGGGGCCTATAACCGTCGGAAGTGGTGCAAAGATTGGTTCTAATGCGGTCGTAGTCAAAGATATTCCGTCAAATGCTACAGCGGTAGGCATCCCTGCAAGGATTGTTGATGAGGAACAAAAGAAAACATCGGCTTTCAGTCCTTATGCTGTTGGTAAAGACGAAGATGATCCTATGACTGCGGTAATTCAAAAATTGATAAAACAGGCAGCCATACAAGAGCAAAAAATTGCTAATTTAGAAAGAAAAAATACAACGACCAAGAAGCCTTAATCAACCACCTTAATACTTGATAGTTTTACTCAAGCATTATAAAATATCATTTTACACTTTAACTGAAGATATGAAGCTCACAACAAAAGGAAGGTTTGCGGTAACTGCCATGCTTGATTTAGCGATGCATGAGACAGGTAGCCCGGTAACGTTAACAGCCATATCAGCAAGGCAATCCATCTCGCTTTCATACTTAGAGCAGCTTTTTAGTCAGATGCGAAGAAAAGGGTTGGTTAAAAGTGTTAGGGGGCCTGGGGGGGGGTATCTCTCAGCACAAAGCCATAAAGATATTACGGTAAAAAATATCATTACCGCAGTGGATGAGAAATTAGACTCTACGCAATGTGGTGGTAGTGAAAACTGCCATGAAGGTGGTCGCTGCATTACCCATGACCTATGGGTATCATTAAACACTAAGGTGCTGGATTATCTTGATGGGCTTTCTTTACAAGACTTGATAGACAGCCAAAAAGATACAAATAAAACGATCACTTTTAGTAAAAATTACAAAAAAAATAGTGCTGTAAAGCTAGGTGCAACTTAAGACGTGATTTATTTCGATAATAATGCAACTACCGCCATTCACCCCGAAGTATTAGAGGAGATGATGCCTTTTTTTGCGGAACAACACGGCAACCCTACCTCTAACCATCGCTTTGGAAGAAGGGCTCATACTGCCATCGAAGAAGCAAGGGAGAAAGTTGCTTACGCGGTGAATGCTCATCCCTCGCAGATTATCTTCACTGCTAGTGGGACTGAATCGAATAACACTATTATTCATGGTGTGGCTGATGGGTATCCTGAGTCAATATTTGGTTATAGTGCCATAGAGCATCCATGTGTGAGTAAGCCAGTAGAAGCATTAAGGAAAAGAGGTTTTGCTTCCATAGAAATTCCTGTGGATCAGAATGGGCTGGTAAATATAGAATCGTTAAGTGATAGCCCTTCAAATCAACCGACTTTTATTTCGGTGATGATGGCGAATAATGAAACTGGGGTCATCCAAAATATGCCTGAGATTGTACAATGGGCAAAAAAAAATAAGGCCATTGTTCATACCGACGCAGTGCAGGCGCTAGGTAAAATTACCGTGGATTTTGAGGTATTGGATGTAGATGCATTAACCATTTCTAGCCATAAAGCTTATGGGCCACAAGGCGTGGCGGCACTTGTAGTAAATAATAAAATTGACGTGGTGCCCTTTATTAAAGGTGGTGGACAAGAAAGAGGGCTGAGAAGCGGGACTGAAAATTTAGCTGGCATTATAGGTTTTGGAAAAGCATGTGAACGTGCTGCTGCAAATACTGTCTTATTTGATAAAACGATACGGCCCTTACAATCATATTTGGAACAGCATTTAGTTCAGATGGGTGCTGTAATCTTTGGGGATCAAGCGAAGAGATTGCCTAATACCAGTTTTTTTGCTTTTCCACGGTTGGATGGGGTGACTCTACTTACCGCATTAGATAAAAAAGGCTTTGCTGTAGCAAGTGGCTCTGCCTGCTCAAGCAACAGCAATGAGCCAAGCCATGTGTTATTGGCTATGGGTATAGATAAGGAGTTGGCACAAGGGGCAATTAGGGTAAGTATGGGTGTAGAGACAACGCTAGAGCAAGTAAAGAGTTTTATTACATCACTGAAAATGGAAATAGAAAGACTTAAACAATTAGCTGCGATGGCAGCCTAATAACACAAGGAAATTATGAAAGTTGAAAAAATGACAATGCCGATTTATATGGACTACTCTGCAACCACACCAGTTGATCCACGAGTTGCGGAAAAAATGATACCGTTCATTACTGAGGACTTTGGTAACCCAGCTTCAAGAAGCCATCCGTATGGTTGGACAGCCGAAAAAGCGGTTGAGGTTGCGAGGCAGGAAGTGGCTAAGTTGGTTAACGCCGATCCTAGAGAAATTATTTGGACCTCCGGAGCCACTGAATCGAACAATTTGGCTATCAAAGGTGCGGGTAACTTTTATTCAACCAAAGGCAAGCACATTGTTACTATAGCGACAGAACATAAAGCAGTCATCGATGCGGTAAGGGAGATGGAACGACTAGGCTTTACAACTACCTTTCTTCAGCCTAAGCCTGATGGTTTAATCGATATTGAAAAATTTAAAGCTGCTCTCAGACCAGATACAGTCCTAGCCTCAGTGATGCTTGTTAATAATGAGATAGGTGTGGTCCAAGACATAGTTGCGTTAGGAAATATTTGCCGCGAACAGAACGTTATTTTTCACGTTGATGCAGCGCAGGCGACTGGAAAAGTAGATATTGATCTTGAAAAGTTACCAGTAGATCTTATGAGCTTTTCTGCACATAAAACCTATGGGCCTAAGGGTATTGGCGCGTTATATGTTCGACGCAAACCAAGAATACGAATCGAGGCACAGATGCATGGTGGTGGCCATGAAAGGGGTATGCGATCAGGAACATTAGCCACCCATCAAATAGTCGGTATGGGAGAAGCCTTCCGAATTGCTAGAGAGGAAATGGGTGAAGAAAATGCACGCATTAAAAAGCTTCAGCATAAGCTGCTTCAGGGGTTAACGGAGATAGATGAAACCTATGTAAACGGTGACCTGGAGAAACGTGTCCCGCACAACCTAAACATTAGCTTTAATTATGTTGAGGGTGAGTCATTGGTGATGGCAATAAAAGGTATTGCGGTCTCTAGTGGATCAGCTTGCACGTCAGCCAGCCTTGAGCCAAGTTATGTGCTTAGGGCATTAGGTAGATCAGATGAATTGGCTCATAGCTCAATACGATTCTCAATTGGAAGATTTACTAAAGAAGAGGACATTGACTACACCATACAATTACTAAAAGATAAGATCGGAAAGTTACGTGATTTATCCCCTTTATGGGAAATGTTTCAAGAAGGTATTGATATCGAAAAAGTAGAATGGGCGGCACATTAAAATTTTAGGAGAAATGACATGGCTTATAGCGATAAAGTATTAGATCATTACGAAAACCCCAGAAACGTTGGCTCATTTGATAAAAATGACCCTAATGTGGGCACTGGTATGGTTGGGGCTCCAGCATGTGGGGATGTGATGAAATTGCA
>Ga0209702_10001619_pt1 | contig 42338 bp, 39 predicted proteins | sample FRY01_FD_187210 | JGI IMG/M metagenome (GOLD analysis project Ga0209702, IMG submission 187210) | Freshwater microbial communities from Lake Fryxell liftoff mats and glacier meltwater in Antarctica - FRY-01 (SPAdes) (version 2) | ecosystem: Environmental > Aquatic > Freshwater > Ice > Glacier...
CGCGCTTGAACGCTGCTGGGCGATTGGCCGACATGACTTTAGGCATTGAATGCTTGATAACCGACGACGCCATTCAGGCCGAGGCCTTGGCTCAGACGCTAGATCAAATCAACCGTGAACGCAAACATATTGAAGGTCATATGCGTGACCAAGCGCTGGAAATGGCCGAGACCATGGTCGATGATGAGGCTGAAGCTCCGCCCGCGATCGTCCTGTTTGACCCCGACTTTCACGAAGGTGTGGTCGGCATTGTGGCCTCTCGTATCAAAGACAACATGCACAGGCCCACCTTTGTATTTGCCATGAGCCAGTCCCCGGGTTGTGAAGACGAATTAAAGGGTTCAGGGCGGTCTATTCCAGGCTTTCACTTGCGCGACGCCTTGGACCTTGTCGCCAAACGCCACCCAGGCGTGCTGTTGCGCTTTGGCGGCCACGCCATGGCAGCAGGCTGCACCATTGACGCCGACCAGCTCGATGTATTTGAGCAAGCCTTACAAACAGTGGCTGGAGAATGGCTAGACGCCGCGACCCTCACCCGCCGCTTAGAGACAGACGGCCCGCTGGACCCCAAATACCGCCACCCAGATGTGGTGGACCATTTGCACCAAGCTGTATGGGGCCAAGGTTTTGCGCCCCCTGTGTTCAGTGAACTGGTAGACATCGTGTCACAACGCCTGGTTGGCGAGAAACACTTGGCACTCAAAATGCTGCACCAAGGCCAAGCTGTTGACGGCATATGGTTTGGACACACGGAGCCCCTGCCCCAACGCGTCAAGTTGGCCTTTAGGCTGGATGCCGATGCGTGGCAAGGCCAAAAACGTGTGCGATTTTTAATAGAGGGCGCTCAACTATGAATACCAGCACCGCCGCAGCAGCAGTGGAACTGAACGCAGACCTGCACTGCCACTCCACCGCATCAGACGGCACCTTGGCTCAAGAAGTGTTGGTCAAGCGCGCCAAAGACAACGGCGTGCAGCTGTGGGCGCTGACAGACCACGACGAAATTGCAGGTCTAGACCTGGCGCATCAGACAGCCCAAGACTTGGGGCTGCCCTTTGTCAATGGCGTAGAAATCTCAGTCAGCTTTGCTGGGGTCACCGTTCACATTGTTGGCTTGGGCTTTGACAGACGCAATCCCGACTTGGTCGCGGGCTTGGCCGCCACCAGAGGGGGACGCGCCCAACGCGCACGCGACATGGCGGCAGAGTTGGCCAAAGTTGGCATCCACAATGCCTACGAAGGTGCTTTGAAATACGTAGGCAATCCAGACCTTATTTCTCGCACCCATTTTGCCCGTCACATCGTAGACATTGGCATGGCACGTGACACCCACGACGTATTTCGCAAATACTTGGCCGATAACAAGCCAGGCTTCGTGCCACATAAATGGGCCGGACTTGGCAACGCGGTGAAATGGATCACAGGTGCGGGTGGTGTTGCCGTCATTGCACACCCAGCCCGTTACGGCCTATCGCCCACCGCCGAATACGCCTTGTTCAGCGAATTCAAAACGCACGGTGGCTTAGCCGTAGAGGTGGTGACTGGCAGCCACAGCGAAGCCGAGTACATCAAGTACGCCGACACCGCACGGGAGTTCGGCCTTATGGCCTCACGCGGCTCGGACTTTCACAGCCCGACAGAAAGCCGCATAGACCTGGGCACGCTGCCCAACTTGCCCAAAGGATCAACGCCCGTGTGGTCGGTGCTCAAGCCACTGTCAGCCTAAGCGAGCCTCACTAAAAACCATGTCGCAATACTTCGAAATTCACCCCAACAACCCGCAACCACGCTTGCTCAAACAAGCCGTTGAATTGCTGAAAAAAGGGGGCTTGCTGGCCATTCCTACGGACTCGAGCTACGCGCTGGTGTGTCAACTTGATGACAAGGCTGCTGTGGACAAGATGCGCCGTATTCGCCAAGTCGACGACCGCCACCACCTCACGCTGCTGTGCGCCGACTTGAGCGAGCTTGCCAACTATGCAAAAGTTGACAACCAGCAATACCGCTTGCTCAAGCTGGCTTCGCCAGGACCCTTCACCTTTATATTGGACGCCAGTAAAGAAGTACCAAGGCGGGTGAGCCACCCATCGCGTAAAACCATTGGTTTGCGAGTGCCCAACCATGCGGTTGTTCACGAGCTGCTGGCTTTGCACATGGCGCCGCTCCTGGCCACCACGCTCATCATGCCTGGTGACACCCTCCCCCTCAATGATCCGCAAGAGATACGTGATCGGCTGCTCAACAGCGTTAACGGTGTGATCGATGCAGGCGCATGTGCCCTAGAGCCCACCACGGTGCTAGACCTCACGACCATGCAGACAGGTGGCGCGCCGCAAGTGTTGAGGGACGGCGCAGGCGACTGGCGCGCTCTGGGCATTGAAAGCTGAGCGTCAGCCTGAGGGCAAGCCTGAGCGACAATAACGCCATGGACCTCGCCAACCTCATTCAAACCATCGCCATTTATGCACTGCCTGTGCTGTTTGCCATCACCCTGCACGAAGCCGCGCATGGCTACGCTGCGCTGCATTTTGGCGACAACACGGCCGCCATGCTGGGGCGCATTACCCTCAATCCCATCAAACACATAGACCCGGTGGGCACCTTGGTCATGCCGCTGGTGTTGTACTTTGTCACCAGCGGGGCCTTTTTGTTTGGTTATGCCAAACCTGTGCCTGTCCGGTTTGGCCAGCTCAACAACCCAAAGCGCGACATGGTCTGGGTGGCGCTTGCTGGTCCTGCTGCCAACTTTGTCCAAGCGGTCATGTGGTCTGTGATGTTTTACGTGTTGGTGGTAATGGGTGTAGAAGAGCGTTTTTTCTTTGAGATGTGCCAAGCCGGCCTGCTGGTGAACTTGGTCATGTTTGCCCTCAACCTGTTTCCTTTGCCACCACTTGACGGCGGCCGTATTTTGGTGGGCTTGTTGCCCATGCGGGCGGCCATGGCGGTGTCTAAAGTAGAGCCTTGGGGCTTCTTCATCGTGATGGCCCTGATATTTACAGGCGTTGTCAGCGCATGGTGGTTGCGTCCACTGATGGCCGCCACGGCCAGCTTCATACAGCTCATGCTCACACCACTGCGCCTGCTGGTGAGCTAAAGCGCCACATTTTTACTTTTTCAATTCATTTTTATGCCTGATAACAGCCAACAACCTTCATTCCCAACCGCTTCACGTGAACGTGTGCTGTCAGGCATGCGCCCCACTGGCGCACTGCATCTGGGTCATTACCATGGTGCGCTTAAAAACTGGACACGCTTGCAGCACGAGATGTCGTGTTTTTACTTTGTTGCCGATTGGCATGCGCTCACCACCCACTATGAAAGCCGCGAGGTCATTGAGAAAAACGTTTACGAGATGGTGATTGATTGGCTGGCCACTGGCCTAGACCCCAATCTGTGCACCATGTTTTTGCAAAGTCGCATTCCCGAACATGCCGAGCTCTTCACCCTGCTGTCCATGGGCACGCCGATTGGCTGGCTAGAACGGGTACCGACATACAAGGACCAACAAGAGAAATTAAAAGACAAAGACTTATCGACCTATGGCTTCTTGGGCTACCCGTTGCTGCAAGCGGCAGACATACTGATTTATCGCGCCCAACACGTTCCGGTTGGCGAAGACCAAGCCAGCCATGTGGAGCTGACCCGAGAGGTGGCTAGACGCTTCAACCACTTGTATGGGCGAGAGTCCGATTTTGAAACACGGGTGGCGGCCTCTTTAGAAGCCATTGGCAAAGACAGCGCCAAACGGTTTGAAAAATCCAGACGGCAATTTCAAGAAGCGGGTGACGCCAAGGCGTTTGAAGGGGCCATGGCCTTTATCGCCAACCACCCCGATCTCAAGGCTGATGATAAAGAACGCCTTCAGGGTTACTTTAAAGGTTCAGGCAAATCGGTACTGGTTGAGCCACAAGCATTACTCACGCAAGCCAGTCGCCTGCCTGGCCTAGACGGTGCAAAAATGAGTAAAAGTTACAACAACACCATTGCCATACGCGAAGACAAAGCCGCTATAGAAATCAAGCTGAAGCGCATGCCAACAGATCCGGCGCGGGTCAGGCGCACCGACGTAGGCGACCCAAGCCGTTGCCCTGTATGGCAATTCCACAAGGTCTACTCTGACGCCACCACGCAGGCATGGGTGCAGCAGGGTTGCACAAGCGCAGGCATTGGCTGTTTGGACTGCAAGCAACCCATCATCGACGCGGTCTTGCTAGAGCAACAGCCCATGCTAGAGCGCGCACAGCCATACATTGACAACCCGACATTGGTTCGTGACATCATCGATGCCGGTACCGACACAGCCCGCAAGGTGGCCAGAGAAACCATGGTGGATGTCAGAGCGGCGATAGGGCTAAACTACTAAATATGAGCCTACAGTTGTCCTTTTAGCATTACTGCTGTAATTGAGGTCTTTTAGCTGTAACATAAGACCTATGTATCACCCAGTGAACTAAGTGCTTAAAACTTGGTTCTCCATGGCGCCAAAGCACAATCAATTGTGGAAAGACCAAAATGAGCATTCTTGTCATAGACGACCATCCCCTGATGCGCGAGGCCGTGGTTATGTTGCTGCGTCGCTTGCGCACCAAAGCCACCGTTATTGAATTAGACAGACTTGCTGTGGTCAACCAAGCAATCGTCGAGCACGGCACACCTGAATTGGTTTGTTTGGATTTAAAACTGCCTGACACCAATGGTGTATCAGGCGTGCGTGAATTGCGCCGCTTGCTGCCAGACACATCGCTTATTGTGTTGTCAGCTTCTCCTGCCACAGACTACTCAGACTTGGCGTTAGAAGCAGGCGCTGATGCCTACGTTGAAAAATCGCTAGGTGCTGCCCACATTGGCAAAGTGCTGAAAGAGTTTTTAGAAGATGACGACGAAGACGATGCCGATGGCCCCACCATCCCAGAAAAGCTCTCTAAACGTCAAAAGCAGCTGTTGGTGATGCTTGACCGGGGACTCAGCAACCGCGATATTGCTGAATCACTGTCAATCAGTGAGCATACGGTGAAGGTACATTTATGGCGCTTGTTCCGTCGCCTGAACGTCAAGAGCCGCTCACAAGCCAGCCATTTGGCAAGGACCGCAGGCTTGATAGACTACTGAGACACAACACTCTCTTTAGCCAGGCGCTCAGTCCGCAAGCGTGCTGCAGCGACCAACCAGCCACCTGATGTCCCTCGTACCGTTGGACATCGGTGGTTTTTTTATGACTGCCCACAGTCGACACAACACACGCCCTGTCACCCACCAGTTGTAGCGCGGCACTGGCCTTGCAGCCCATGACATTTTTTGCGCTGAAACCTTGGGCGCTTGCGGCTTTTTGACACATAACGGGTAGACCCTGATGCCGCAGACCTCTAAAAGTAGGTAAACTAATATTTTACGCATTAGGCATTGAACAGAACGCTGTTGCAAACAGCCTGTTGTGGCTTGCGTGAAATGATCAATTGGCGCAGGATAACCATCCCGCATTTTGAAACCTGCAAAGGATTACTTATGAAGAAGATTCTGACGGCAACAGCCTTGGCTGCAGCCTTAATCACGTCGGCACAAGCTGAAAATATTAAAATTGGTATTGCCTTGGGCTTCACGGGTCCTGCCGAGTCCTTGGCTCCGCCCATGGCGTCTGGCGCTGAATTGGCTTTAAAAGAAGCCAGCGACAGCGGTGCCTTTTTAGGTGGAACGACCATTACTACTGTTCGCGCTGACAGCACCTGCATTGACGCTGCCGCAGCAACAGCTGCCGCTGAACGCTTGGTCAGCTCTGAAGGCGTGAAGGCCATCATCGGCGGCCTGTGCTCTGGTGCAACGACTGCCATATTGCAAAACGTCGCCATGCCCAAAGGCGTGTTGCAGTTTTCACCATCTGCCACATCACCGGCTCTAACAACCATTGCTGACAATGGCTTGTTTTTCCGTGCATCGCCTTCCGATGCACGTCAAGGTGCCATCATTGCGCAAATGCTGAAAGAAAAAGGGATCAAGTCAGCTGCGCTGACCTACACCAACAACGACTACGGCAAAGGCTTGGCAGACAGCATCAAGACAAACGTCGAAGCCATGGGCGGCAAGATCACCATTTACGCGTCGCACGAAGACGGCAAGGGTGACTACACCGCTGAAGTTGGCGCATTGGCATCTGCAGGCGGTGAGATTTTAATCGTTGCAGGCTACTTGGACCAAGGCGGTCGCGGCATCATTCGCTCAGCGCTTGATACGGGTGCATTTGAAAGGTTCTTTTTACCTGACGCCATGATTGGCGAGAGCTTGACCGCAGCCATAGGCAAGGGCCTGAACGGCTCTTTCGGTGTAGTGCCAGGCACTGACAGCCCAGGCGCCAAGTTGTACGAAGCATTGACTGTCAAAGCAGGCTTTAAGAATGGCCCTTACTCACCAGAGTCTTACGACGCTGCTGCACTGACTATTTTGGCCATGCAAGCAGCCAAATCTACTGACAGCGCTAAAGTTAAAGCCAAAGTGTTTGATGTTGCCAATGCACCTGGCGAAAAAATATTTCCAGGTCAGTTGGCAAAGGCCTTAGGCATTTTGGCCAAGGGTGGTGACATCGACTACGTTGGTGCGTCTGCCATTGAGTTGATTGAGCCAGGCGAGAGCGCTGGCGGCTACCGTGAAGTCGAAGTCAAGGGCGGCAAGTTCAACACCGTTGGCTACCGTTAATCGGTAAGCTGCAATGATTGGCAGCTGGCGCAGGTTTGTTTAAGCTGCGCCACCAACCTTCATACGGCCCCGCCTAACGGCGCGGGCCGTTTGCATTACTAACATGATCCAAATTAAAAACCTCAAGATGCACTTTGGCGGCATTCATGCCGTTGACGATGTGTCCTTGACGCTGGAAACAGGCCGCATCACAGGGCTGATTGGTCCAAACGGCGCAGGCAAAACCACACTGTTTAATGTGATTGCTGGTCACTACAAGCCCACCAGCGGGCAGGTCTTTCTAGACGGTGAAGACATTACAGGCTTGCCGCCGCACGAGCTCTTTGCCAAAGGCATGCTGCGTACCTTTCAAATTGCACACGAATTTTCCACATTAACCGTACGCGAAAACCTCATGATGGTGCCCGGTGGGCAGTCAGGAGAGCGTTTGATTGACACATGGCTGCGCCCAAGGCGGGTCCAGCAAGAAGAGGAAGCTGTTCGAGCCAAAGCTGATGACGTCATCACTTTTTTGGAAATCAGCCATGTGGCTGACGAATTAGCCGGCAACTTATCCGGTGGACAAAAAAAACTGCTGGAGCTGGGTCGAACCATGATGACAGACGCCAAGATTGTCTTTCTTGACGAGGTAGGTGCGGGTGTCAACCGCACGCTGCTCAACACCTTGGGCGATGCCATCATTCGCTTGAACCAAGAGCGCGGCTACACCTTTTGCATGATCGAACACGACATGGACTTTATTGGGAGACTGTGCGAGTCGGTCATTGTGATGGCCGAAGGCCATGTTTTGGCACAAGGCACTGCTGCAGAGGTCACCTCTAACGAACAGGTGATTGAAGCCTATCTTGGCCGTGGCCTGAAGAACAAACCAGGGGTAGTCGCATGAGTTTCCTGATTGGAAAAGACATGACAGGCGGCTACGGTGGCGCAGACATCTTGAACGATTGCACAATCGCTGTCGAACGCGGAGAAATCGCCGTGATTGTGGGCCCCAATGGTGCTGGCAAGTCAACCGCGATGAAGGCCTTGTTTGGCATGTTGTCCCTACGCAAAGGATCGGTCACGCTGGACGGCCAAGACATCATCGATCTCAGCCCACAAGACCGAGTGGCACAGGGTATGGGTTTTGTGCCACAAACGAACAACGTGTTCACCTCCATGTCGGTTGAAGAAAACCTAGAGATGGGTGCGTTTTTGCGCACGGACGACTTCAGCGAGACCATGGGTCAAGTCTACGACTTGTTTCCCATACTGAAAGAAAAGCGCAAACAGCCCGCAGGCCAACTGTCTGGTGGCCAGCGTCAACAAGTGGCAGTAGGTCGGGCTCTGATGACGCAACCCAAGGTATTGATGCTTGATGAACCAACCGCTGGGGTGTCGCCTATTGTGATGGATGAGCTGTTTGACCGAATCATTGAAATTGCGCGCTCAGGCATTGCTATTTTGATGGTTGAACAAAACGCGCGCCAAGCACTCAACATTGCCGACAAGGGCTATGTGCTTGTGCAGGGTAGCAACCGCTTTACCGACACCGGCGAAGCTTTGATGGCGAACCCTGAAGTTCGTCGTTCTTTTTTAGGAGGCTGATTGATGCACGACATCTTGAATGCTTTTGTGCTGCTCAGCAACTTCGTTATTGTTCCAGCAGCCGCATACGGCAGCCAACTGGCACTTGGCGCACTTGGCGTGACCTTGGTCTATGGCATTTTGCGATTCTCAAACTTTGCACATGGCGACACCATGGCTTTTGGCACCATGGTGGTGATACTGGTGACTTGGGGTTTCCAAAAGCTGGGTATTGGTATTGAACCATTGCCGACAGCGCTGTTGGCATTGCCCTTTGGTATTTTAAGCACCATGGCCATGGTGCTGCTGTCAGACCGAGTGGTATACAAACACCAACGCAAGGTCCGCGCAGCGCCGGTTGTGTTCCTGATCTCATCGATTGGTTTGATGTTTGTTCTGAATGGATTGGTCAGATTCATTATTGGAACTGGTGACCAGCGCTTCACCGACGGTGAGCGGTTCATCATGCGCTACGGCGAGTTCAAAGCCATGACGGGACTGGACGAAGGCATTGCTTTCAAAACCAGCCAGGGCTTGACCATCGTGACGGCGGTTGTGGTGGTCGCTGCGCTGTTTTGGTTTTTAGGCCGCACGCGGGCAGGTAAATCTATGCGCGCCTACTCAGACAACGAAGACTTGGCGCTGTTGTCTGGCATCAACCCAGAGCGGGTGGTCATGATCACTTGGATGCTGTCTGCCACGCTGGCAACCATCGCTGGCACGTTGTACGGCTTAGACAAAGGATTCAAACCGTTCACCTACTTCCAGCTGTTACTGCCGATATTTGCGGCGGCTATCGTGGGCGGCCTAGGCAACCCACTGGGGGCGATTGCGGGTGGCTTTGTCATCGCCTTTTCAGAAGTAACAGTGACGTACGCCTACAAAAAGTTCCTCACCTACTTGGTACCTGAATCTTGGGCTCCTGAGGGCTTGGTTCAATTGCTCTCTACCGATTACAAATTTGCAGTCTCGTTTGCCATCATGGTGCTGGTGCTGCTCTTGCGGCCAACCGGTATCTTTGCGGGAAAATCAGTATGAATATCTCCAAACAACAAGCGCCATTGATGTTCGGATTAATGGCCCTCGCGCTGCTACTGGTTGGGGTGCTGCAAAGCTGGTCGTTGGCGTTGACAATTTTGAACTACTGCCTGATTGCCGGCATTATGGCGCTGGGCTTGAACATTCAATGGGGCTACGCTGGCCTGTTTAATGTGGGCTTGATGGGCTTTGCCGCGCTCGGTGGTATTGCCGCGGTGCTGGTATCCATGGAGCCTGTTCCTGAGGCTTGGGCCGCTGGTGGTGCGGGCATTGGCGCAGGCCTGATCACCAGCATTGCAACTGTTGTGTTGGCCATCATGGCTTACCGTCGCCTCCCTAAGGGTGCGCTGAAGGGCTGGGGCATGACGGGCATTATTGTGCTTGGCTACTTTTTGGCACGCTACTTCTTTGACCCGGCCGTTGCTCGGATCGAATCTGTCAATCCGGCGCAATCGGGTTTCTTAGGTGGCTTAGGCCTACCCATAGCGTGGAGTTGGTTGGTTGGCGGTTTGCTCGCAGCTGCTGTGGCCGCTGTTATTGGCAAGGTGACCTTGGGCTTGCGCTCAGATTATTTGGCCATTGCCACCTTGGGTATTTCTGAAATCATCATTGCCGTTTTGAAGAACGAAGACTGGTTAACGCGTGGCGTCAAGAATGTGAACGGCTTGCCTAGGCCTGTGCCATTCGAGTACGACTTGCAACAAACAGTGTGGGCTCAAGAGTGGGCAGCCCGCTTTGGCGCAGACCTGCAAGACTTCACCTCCATTTATGTCAAGTTATGCTACGCGGGTCTCAGCTTGGTTATTTTGTTGGCGTTGTTCTGGCTGGCGCAAACCGCCATCAAATCGCCTTGGGGTCGCATGATGTACGCGATTCGTGACAACGAAACAGCGGCAGAAGCCATGGGTAAGCACGTGAAGGGCAGGCATCTACAGGTCTTCATTATTGGCTCAGCTGTTGTCGGCCTTGCCGGCGCAATGATGACCACCATGGATGGTCAATTCACGCCAACTACTTACAACCCCTTACGCTTTACATTTTTAATTTGGGTCATGGTCATCGTTGGCGGTTCTGGCAACAACCTAGGTTCGATTTTGGGTGGCTTTGTCATTTGGTTTTTCTGGGTAGAAGCTGAGCCCATGGGCTATGCCTTGCTCAATTTTTTAACGTCAGGTATGGCACAAGAGAGCTCGCTGCGCGCGCACTTGTTAGACAGTGCCGCACACATGCGGTTGATCACCATGGGGTTAATTTTGCTGCTCACATTGCGGTTTAGACCGCGAGGCTTGTTGCCTGAGCGATCTGAACGAACGCGTTCAGGCCATTAGACAAGCACTGCACAATATCCCGATACTGATGGCCACTTAAGCTGGCCCAGCGTATCCGGGGTGTTTGCGTAACGCTGTCAAAAGCTATATGTGCTTGGTTCAAGGGCACTGCTACGTTCCCAGCCTTCAGCGCCAGCTGGTTGTTGATCCTGGCAAGGACTTAACGGCTAAAACTGACCAAGTGATCAACCTCTGCTTTGATACCTATCCACTCGCCGACATGGTGGTTGTGGTGGCTTGGCACCAAGGCTTTGATGCGCAGGCCAGATGGCAAGCGCAGTGTGTATAAAAAAGTAGACCCTCTGAACACCTTGCACTCAATGCAAGCCTTGGTTGGCGCATCGTCGTCGTGCACGATGTCATCGGCACGCAGCAACAAAGCCATGCCGCCTTCAGGAATGTGATCCACCGCTTGGGTGAACACCTGTCCTTGCAAACCGCCTAACGATCTCGCTGCATCAGACGCGTTGGCCAAATCAACGAACACACCTTGCCCAGTGAAGTTGGCAACAAACCGCGTCGTGGGATTGTGGTACAGGTCGTAGGCGCTGTCCCACTGATGCAACTGGCCATGGTTCATCACGCCGACACGGTCACCCACAGAGAAAGCCTCTAGCTGGTCGTGGGTGACAAACAAGGCCGTGGCGTTGGCCAGTTTTAAAATACCCCGCAAATCATGGGCCAGACGCTCGCGCAAATCGGTGTCTAAATTAGAAAATGGCTCATCCAACAGCAACAACTGCGGCTTTGCAGCCATAGCCCGCGCAACGGCTACGCGCTGCTGCTGCCCGCCCGATAACTCATGTGGCATGCGCTGAGCCAGATCACCCAACTGCACCAACGCCAACACCTCTTGCACGCGCGCGCTGCGCTCAGCGTGTGGCCAGTGGTGAATACCAAATGCAACGTTGTTGGCCACATTCAAATGTGGGAACAAGGCGTAGTCTTGAAACACCATGCCAACGCGGCGCTGCTGCGGGGGCACGTGCACCTGCTCGCTGCTAACAACCTCTCCAGCAATTCGTATCTGCCCGCCAATTAACGGCTCAAGTCCAGCAACAGCGCGTATGAGTGTGGTCTTACCGCAGCCCGACGGCCCCATCAAAACACCCAGCTCGCCTGCCGCGAGGGTCAAACTGACGTCGTCGACCACCGGTTTGTCATTTCCGGGGTAGGTGAGTTGAACATGGCTGAGTTCTAAGTGCATGGCGTATTGTATAAACTCAGAGGTTGTGTAGCGCGCAGGTGCGCTGTTGAACTTACGAATAAGCTGGCTGTTATTGCGCCCTATGCGACAGTTTTAAGAGGATAAGCAGCCGCTTGACCCATTACATGCATACAACTTCCTACAATCACGGCTAGACAACCACAAGCACCGTGACCCAACTCCTACGTTTTTTCAGCCTCATACCCATGCTTATTTTGGCCATGCCAATCGCCAGCATTGGCTTGTCATGGCTGGGCGTTGACGCGGTTCAGTGGGGACTCATGCGGGAAATGGCCGCCACCGTCCTGCCTGGTTACACACTCACCACCTTGGCTTTGATCCTCATGGTTGCAGTCGGAGTAGGTTTGTTGGGCTGTGGCTGCGCTGTGTTGATCGTGATGTTTGATTTCCCGGGCAAGCGCTGGCTGACTTGGGCCCTGCTGCTGCCTTTGGCCATGCCCGCCTACGTGACGGCCTACGCCTATACAGATTTTTTGCAGTACAGCGGCTGGTTGCAAACCACGCTGCGTGAGGTGCTTGGTTTGCAAGGCCGCATGCTGCCAGAGATACGCAGCACTGGCGGTGCAGCCTTGGTGTTTATAGTGTCGCTGTACCCGTATGTGTATCTGCTAACGCGGGCTGCATTGCTCGAACGTGCAGGCAATTTGCTAGAAGCGGCCAAGCTGATGGGCGCCACACCCTTAGACCGCTTGCGCCGCGTCGCCCTGCCCTTGGCAAGGCCAGCCATTGGTGCGGGCATTGCGCTGGCGCTGATGGAAACCTTGGCCGACTTTGGTGTCTCCAGTTACTTTGCCGTGCAAACGTTCAGTGCTGGCATTTACAAGGCATGGCTGGCGCTAGACAACCCCATGTTGGCCAGCCAACTGGCCACCGTCTTGTTGGTATTTGTAGCCATCGTGCTGTGGTTGGAACGCCGCGCACAACGGCGCATGCGCTTTGCCAGCAGCAAAACAACGCTCGCCAAACCCGCCGCCGTTGCGCCAACACAGTTGCACGGGTGGGCCTCAGTGCTGGCGTGTGCTGGCGTGTTGCTGCCCATTGTGTTGGGCTTTGCGGCACCCGTTCTTGTTATGCTGCACACCTTAACCAGCAGCGGCGATGATGCGTCAACACCTGTCTTGTCGGCCCTCGACTGGGCTGCCAACAGCGCCGGGCTTGGCATATTGAGCGCAGCCATGGCCGTCTCTATTGCCTTGGTTTTGGCCACACAGCAGCGGTTGCGCCCCAGTTCTTTTGGCAAAAGCGTGACTCAAATTGTGGCGCTTGGCTACGCCGTACCTGGCGCCGTAGTCGTTGTTGGCTTGCTGTTGCCGGTATTGTGGTTGCGCGAATTTGTGCCAGGCACTGGCTTTGGCGCATGGCTCACGGGCGGTATTGGTGGCTTGTTGTGGGCTTATATGGTGCGGTTTGTAGCTGTGGCTATGCAGTCTGTAGACAGTGGCTTTACGCGCATACCCAACAGCTTTGACGACAGTGCCAAGCTTTTAGGCGCTAAGGATGGTGCCATATGGCGGCGTGTGCATTGGCCGCTGCTGCGAGGTCCTGTGGCTGCCGCAGCCCTGCTGGTTGCTGTGGACGTCATGAAGGAGCTACCTGCCACTCTGGTGCTGCGTCCGTTCAACACAGACACACTCGCCGTCATGACCTACCAACTCGCACGCGACGAGCGCTTGGGTGAGGCTGCACTGCCAGCTTTGGCATTGGTCGTGGTTGGACTGATACCCATCATTTGGCTCAGCCGACAACTCAACAAACCCCGCCACTAGCCTCGGGGTGATGCTGGCGGACCAACAGCATGAGAGGCTTGGAGGACTAGGCTTGGTGAATACCCACAAGAAAAGAGGTTAATAAATACGAATCATTATCGTTCGCGTTACAATTGCCGTAAGCAACGGTGTGTTGCTCGTTGTTCCCAACCTTCATTTCATACCTATGACACGTTCTCCAATTTCAGCTGCATACGCAGCCGTTGTAACCACCTTGGTGCTTGGCAGCACCGCGGCTATGGCACAAGACAGCATCAACATTTACTCGGCCCGACATTACCAAACTGATGCAGCCTTGTATGCCGGTTTTACCAAGGCAACTGGTATTGCCATCAACCGAGTTGATGCCAACGACGCAGGCATTGTTGCCCGTCTCAAGGCTGAGGGTTCTGCCTCGCCTGCCGATGTCGTTTTATTGGTCGACGCCACGCGACTGCACAACGCAGAGCAAGACAATTTGTTCCAAAGCATTGACTCACCCCTGCTGCAACAACGCATACCGGCTTACATGCACTCCCCCAAGAACACGTGGTTTGGTTTTTCCACACGTGCGCGCGTGATTGTGTATGACCCCAAGCGCGTCAAAGCCAGCGAGGTTGCGACTTACGAACAACTTGCCGACCCCATAAACAAAGGCCGTGTGTGTTTGCGTACAGGGACCCACCCGTACAACCTGTCGTTGTTTGGATCTGTCGCTGTGCACAGCGGTGATGCCACCACAGAGAAGTGGCTGGCTGGCGTAGCAACCAACTTGGCCCGCAAACCACAGGGGGGCGATACAGACCAAATAAAAGCAGTGGCCTCTGGGGAATGTGCGGTGGCAGTTGCCAACAGCTATTACTTGGCGCGCTTAATGCGCTCAGACAAACCAGCTGACCAAGCAGTGGCCAAGGCTGTAGCCGTTGTCATGCCCAATCAAACCACAACGGGTACACACATGAATGTGGCTGGCGGCGCGGTGGCTGCTAATGCACCGCACAAGGCTGGCGCTGTCAAGTTTCTAGAGTACTTGGCAAGTGATGCCGCTCAAGCCCATTTTGCCGACGGCAACAACGAGTGGCCAGTTGTCAAAGGTGCGCCAATGAACAACCCAGCACTCAAAGCGATGGCATCAGCCGACTTTAAAAGAGACACGGCCTCTGTTGCTGACATTGGCGCCAAGCAAGTGGCCGTGCAACAAATGCTAGACCGCGTAGGGTTTCAATAACCTGGGCTGGGTAACAACGGCATCAAGACCGTTTGACCTGAAACACCTTGCGCGCGCACCTCGCCTCTCAGGGCTGTTGCCTGTGCAACTGCACCCCTGAATAAACAGGGTTGCAACAATGCTCAAACAGACTGCGCGCTAGCCGCGCATGTCTGTCATACCACCCATGTAAGGCTGCAACACCTGAGGGATACGAACGCTGCCGTCGCTTTGCTGGTAGTTTTCAAGCACCGCAACGAGCGTGCGCCCAACAGCAAGGCCAGAGCCGTTGAGCGTATGCACCCAGTCGTTTTTACCAGCTGCATTTTTAAACCGCGCTTGCATGCGGCGTGCTTGAAAGGCTTGGCAATTAGACACTGAGCTGATTTCACGGTAGGTCTCTTGACCAGGCAGCCAGACCTCCAAGTCGTGGGTTTTGGTTGCACCGAAGCCCATGTCGCCCGTGCACAGCAACACCACGCGGTATGGCAACTCGAGTGCTTGCAAAATAGCCTCCGCGTGGCCTGTCATTTCTTGCAACGCGGCTTCGCTGTGGTCAGGGTGTACCACTTGCACCATTTCAACCTTGTCGAACTGGTGCTGGCGAATCATGCCGCGCGTGTCGCGGCCGTGGCTGCCGGCTTCAGATCTAAAACAAGGCGTGTGTGCGGTGAATTTCAGCGGCAATTGAGCCTCGGGCGTGATGGTGTCACGCACAAAGTTGGTCAAGGGCACCTCCGACGTGGGAATCAGGTACAGCGCTGTGTCAGCACTTAACCCCTCTGTGTCACCGTCTTGTCCGCCCTTGATGGCAGCAAACAAATCTTCCTCAAACTTAGGCAACTGACCGGTGGCTTTCAGTGAATGGGCATTGACCAAATAGGGCGTGTAGCACTCGGTGTAGCCGTGTATGTTGGTTTGGGTGTCCAGCATAAAGGCTGCCAAAGCCCTGTGCAATTTGGCTATTGGACCTTTCAGCACTGAAAAGCGGGCGCCGGACAGCTTGACACCCATTTCAAAGTCCAAACCCAAGGGCTCGCCAAGTGCGACGTGGTCTAACGCGTCGAAGCCAAGCGGCTTCACAGCACCGCCTAAGCCGTCTGTGGGGGACCAACGGCGAAGCTCTTGGTTGTCTGACTCACCGCCACCAACTGGCACGTCGTCTTGCGGCAAATTGGGCACGCCCAACAACAAACCATGCAACTGCACTTGCAATGACTCAAGCAGCGTTGCTGAACTGTCTAGCTCATCTTTGATGGCCACGACTTGGGCCATCACCGCATCGGCAGGCTCGCCTTTAGATTTCAACTGGCCTACTTGCTTGCTCAAGTTGTTGCGCTGCGCTTGCAGCTCTTCCGTGCGAAATTGCACATGCTTGCGTGTGTGCTCTAAATTGCTGAACGCTTCAACATCAAGAAATGGCTGTGGGCTCTTACGTTTTTCTAGAGTAGCCACGACAGCAGCCAAGTCTTTACGCAGGGAAACGACATCTAACATGGAATATGTACCTCAAAAATAATCCCCCAATCATACGAGACGCCGCAACGGGCTTCTAAGTACTTACACGGATTCGCGCCTTGCACTTTGGTACTAAAAAAGCGTTTGTACTAGTTATTTCTTCTAGTACAAGTGAAACTTTTTTAAACATTAGGGAGAATTGACATGATTCAAAGCATTTTAAAAATTGTCGTGGGCCTCATCGCCATTCTTGCCACAAGCCTAGCCATGGCCAGCGTAGATGCCAATACGGGCAGCACGGCTGAGCTCAGGAGCATCAATGGACTAGGGCCAACCGTGTCTCAAGCCATTGTGGATGAGCGCAAGTCCGGTAAGTTCAAAAACTGGGCTGATTTTATTAAACGAGTCAAAGGTGTCGGCAACGCCCGCGCCAACAAGTTATCAAAAGCTGGCTTAACCATCAACAACATGCCACTGAACAAGTAGCACGTCTCGAGCAGCGGGGGCCAGCTGATGCCCCTGTTCGCGCCCTCTACAATGAGGCATCACAAGAACGCCACTTCTACGCGCCTCAAATATGTATCCAGTTCTCGCAATATGTGTCGGTGCCAGCCTAGGTGCCATCAGCCGCTGGCAACTTAGCCTGTGGTTCAACCACAGTGGCCATGCCAGTATTGCCATAGGCACGCTGAGTGCCAACTGGATTGGGGCTTACTTGGTCGGCATGGGTTTTGTGTTTTTACAAACCCACACTGCACTAGATCCCATGTGGCGTTTGCTACTGATGACAGGCTTTCTGGGAGCACTCACCACCTTCTCCACATTTTCAATTGAAACGGTTAATTTGCTGCAAACAGGTCAATTCTTAGACGCACTGATCAACTCGGCATTGCATCTAGTAGGCTCTTTGGTGTTGACGTATGGTGGCATTCAGACAGCACAATGGCTGTGGGCTCATTCGCCTTCGTAAGGCTTCAGCTACACGCCACACACCACCCCAGGGTCGTTGTGAGGTGTCTCTAGCCGCTCCTTGGCAGAACCGACCTCCATATCACGCGGCAATGTGACACTGTTTTTGACAGCCAAAATTTCTGCCATGACACTCACAGCAATTTCTGGCGGTGTTTTGCTACCAATATAAATACCAATAGGGCCGCGCAAGCGGGCCATGCCCGCTTCAGTTTGTTCGAAATGCTCGATCAAGCGCTGCTTGCGTGTCGCATGGTTGCGGCGTGAACCAATTGCGCCAACGTAAAAAGCTGGCGTGTTCAACGCCTCTAACAATGCCAAGTCATCTAGTTTGGGGTCATGCGTCAAGGCCACCACACAACTGCGAGAGTCAGGTGCAAAGGCCAGTACCTCGTCATCAGGCATGGTACTGACCACATGCGCAGCAGGCACTTGCCACGCGCCGCGGTATTCATCGCGCGGGTCACACACAGTGACAGAAAAGCCGCTGAACAAAGCCATGGTGGCCAAATACTCGCTCAACTGGCCAGCGCCAATGATGAGCATGCGGTAACCAGGGCCAAACGTGTTGACCAACGTTTGCGCATCCAGCTTAAGGGCCTCCGGCGTTTTGCTGACTGTACAAACAGCTATCCCGCTCGTTAAATCCAAACTGCGACATACCAAACGGCCTTGGTCTAAGTGCGTCACCAACTCGACCAGTTGGGCTGCATTTGGGTCAAACTCCAACAACAACTCCAAGGTGCCGCCACAAGGCAGACCAAACCGGTGTGCCTCATCGGCACTCACACCGTAGCTCACAGGCTGTGGCGCACCCATTGGAATCGCTGCATCTTTATTGCTGTCGTGCTGACCTGAATAAGCCAAGGTGTAGCGGTTGATGAGGTCGTCCTCAATACAGCCGCCAGACACTGAGCCAACAACTGCACCGTCTTCTCGCATGACCATGATGGAGCCCACAGGCCGAGGCGATGAGCCCCATGTGCGCACAACAGTAGCCAATAAAGCCCTGTGCCCTGCAACACGCCAGTCGCGCAATGTCCGCAATACTGTGAGATCTAGGTTGTCCATGTTTACCGTCCTGAAGGCTTGGTCTAACTGTGCTTTCTATGCACTCAATAACAAATAGGCCACTATGCCGACTACAGCAACACCCAACATCCAATTGATGCTCTTGGACGCGCCAGCTGTTTCAACTGCAGCACCTTCAGGCTTGGCCTGTGGTGCCTTTGATGTTTCTGTACTGGCTGAAGTGGCTGAGCTTGCATCTGGAGCCGCTGCACCGTGCTGCTCGGCCAAGTGGTTGTCCATGCGCTTGAAAAAGTCATCGGCCATTTTTGAGGCTACCCCGTCTATCAAACGCTGACCCAATTGGGCCACTTTACCGCCCACTGTTGCGTGCACGGTGTAGGACAGCAAGCAGCCACTGCCTTGAGGCGTTAATTTGACATGTGAGGACCCTTTGCCGAATCCTGCAGGGCCACCCTGACCTTCAAACTGCAATGTATAGGCGTTAGGCGGGTCAACATCCTCTAGCTTTATCACACCCGTGAATTTGGCAGAAACGGGCCCTATTTTCAAAGCCATGGCCATGTCAAATGTGTTGTCGCCTGTTGCCTCGACTTTGGTGCAACCAGGAATACATGCCATTAAAACAGCGGGGTCGTTGAGTGCCTCCCAAGCCGTTTTTTGCGACACACTTAGTTCGCGTGAGCCTTGCATATCCATGAGAGTATCTCCTGTTGTAACTGAAAAAAATTTAACGTGCCGTGCGCATCAACTGCGCAATACTGCTGGCCAGCATATACAGGCTATCCACATTATGAACAGCCAACATGGCGTCGCAATGCGTACGCAGTAATTGTGCGCCCTGTGCAGTGGGCACGTATTGATCAAACCGCAGCAAGGGGTTCAGCCACAGCAAGCGCTTGCTATGCAAGCTTAGCCACGACAAGTGCTGATCCAAATGCTTAGGTTCACCTGTGTCCAAGCCGTCGCTGATCACCAGCACAATAGCGCGCGAACCACACAAGGCGTTGGCATGTTGTTGTTTGAATACTGTCAGGCTGTCGCCCAACTTGGTGCCACCAGCAAAGTCGGTGACCAATTCGCTGACACGCTCCAGCATGCCGTCGGTATCATCGAGCGCAAATGCAGAACTGAGATCGGTTAAGTGGGTACCAACAGCAAACACACGCCGTTGGCTGGGGCCATTGGGCATGCCAGGTTTTGAAGACGCATGTAAAAAAGCCAGTAGCAACCGCGTGTACCGCTCCATAGAGCCTGACACATCAACCATGATCACAAGCGGTGGTGCTTTAAGCTGTCTGGCGCGCAATGGCAGGCGAGCACTCAACCCGTGTCCACGTGCGCTATCTCTCAGCAAGCGAGACCAATGCACACGCGAGCCGTTGCTTGCCAACTTATAACGCCGGCTGCGCCACTTGGGCAAGCCTAAATCAATCTGCTTGGCCAAGCGCATGACCAGTAAGTATTCGCTGGCCGTCAGAGTGTTGAAGTCCGCATGTTTGATCCGATCAACCTCGCTGGCTGTCATCGCGGCATCCAGCTCAATTGGTATTTCAGGCTGCAGCTTGCTGCCCATGGCATTGGCCTTGGGGGGACTCAAAGCCTCGCGAGAACGGGCACGCTGTTTGTTCGGGTTGGCTTGACCTTGCGAGGTAGGCAGCATTTGGGACAACAACTGATTGGCCAGTTTTGGATCGCGGAAATACGCGTCAAACAACTCCCTAAACACCACCAAATCACCGTACTGACTCACCAACACAGCCTCTAGTGCCGCTTGTACGTCGGGCTTGTTACGCAGGCCAACCGTGCGCAGAGCCTCAAACACCAAGGCACTCCTGCTGGCATCGCAAGCAATACCTGCACGGCGCAATGTACGCAAAAACCCCACCACGTTGGCGGCCATTTTCCCACTCCGCGCATCGCCAAGAACATGCTGGCCTGATGGCTTGTTCACAGGACGCTCATGCTGTGCCAAGGTCACCTGCCGCTTGCTGCGCCGAAGCTTCCAACACATCGGCGGCAAAGGCTTGCGACATCGCCGCAATATCGTCTTTTTGCTTGAACAAAATACCGGCGGTATCTTGAATCACTTCAGGGTCTACCACCAAGGTGTCCAAGGCCACCAAAGCCTTGGCCCAGTCGACACTTTCAGCGATACCAGGCGCGCGTTGAAACGCGTTGCTAAACGGCATGCTGCGCAACTGCCCCACTACTGCAGCAACTTGAGCCGTCAGTTCTGGCGCGGCATTCGGGACGCGGGCTCGCACAATGGCCAACTCGCGCTCACGGTCCGGGTAATCCAGCCAGTGGTACAAACAGCGGCGCTTCACCGCATCATTCAATTCTCGGGTGCGGTTGCTGGTCAAAATGGTAACGGGCTGCTGCGCAGCTTTAACCGTTCCCAGTTCAGGAATACTGACTTGATACTCACCCAAGTACTCCAGCAGAAATGCTTCAAAGGGCTCGTCGGCGCGGTCCACTTCATCTATGAGCAACACAGCTCCTGGTGCTGGCGCTTGCAAGGCTTGCAACAGCGGACGGGCGATTAAAAATCTGGGGTCGTACACCGCACGCTCTACGTCTGCGGGGGCGCTAGAAGGCTGCCCTTCTAATGCGCGCATATGCAGCAACTGTGCCGTGTAGTTCCACTCATACAAGGCCTCTCGCTGCTCCATGCCATCAAAGCACTGCAGACGAATCATTGGTCTAGACAGGACTTGTGACAACGCTTTAGCAAGCTCTGTTTTGCCAACACCTGGTTCGCCTTCTAGCAACAAAGGCCGCCCAAGTTTCAATGCTAAAAACACGGCTGTGGCCAAGCGTCTGTCAGCGTAATAGCCAACGCCTTCAAGGGCTTTAATTAAATCATCTATCGATTGGGGCATAAAAAGAACCGTTGTGGGAAAATTAGACGTGGCAACGCAGACGCAGGCAAAAAAGCCCACGACTGCGTTGTTTACCTAAACGAGTTTCAGGCTGCAGCGTTAACGGCTCGCTGAGCAACCACTTTGACCAATTGCGCCCGATAGGCTGAGCTGGCATGCAAGTCGGCATTAAGACCAACCGCGCTAACGGCTACGCCGTCCAGCGCTGCGGCACTGAAATTACCAGCCAATGCAGCTTCCATGTCAGTTTGTCGATACACGCTGGAAGCCGCGCCAGTGATGGCCACACGCACGCCGCTGTCAAGCTCAGAGACAAACACACCCACCATGGCGAAGCGTGAAGCTGGCTGCTTGAACTTGACATAGGCTGCGCGCTTGGGAATCTCAAACGCAACAGCTGTTATCAGCTCCCCCTCTTCCAAGGCTGTGGTGTACATGCCCTGAAAAAAGTCACTTGCCGCGATGACGCGCTTGTTGGTGTGAACACTCGCGTTCAAAGCCAACACCGCGCTGGGATAGCAAGCAGCTGGGTCGTTGTTTGCAACTGATCCGCCTAGCGTGCCTCGGGCTCGTACTTGGCGATCTCCAATATGACCTGCCAGTGACGCCAGGGCTGGGATGTTGGCTTGCACAACGTCGCTGTTGGCCACATCCATGTGGGTGGTCATGGCACCAATCACGACGGTATTGCCGTCTTTTTTGATACCAGACAGACCTGAAATTTTTCCCAAATCAATGAGCTTTTCAGGTGCTGCCAAACGCTGCTTCATAGTCGCCAATAGGGTTTGACCACCGGCCAAAGCTTGACCGCCGCCAGCCACTGCTGCCACGGCTTCATCCAGAGAACTGGGGTTTGCATATTCAAAGGTGTACATTTTGTAACTCCAAAAGAGATAGTGGTTGAGGCAAGCCTTTTAGACCTTGGCAGATTGAATGGCTGTCCACACGCGGTTTGGACTGGCTGGCATGTCAAAGTCGGTTACACCAACTTCATGCAGCGCGTCCAACACGGCATTGATGACAGCCGGTGGTGAGCCAATTGCGCCTGCTTCGCCACAACCTTTGGTGCCCAATGGGTTATGGGTGCAAGGCGTGCACACATGACCAATGTTGAATTGCGGGAAGTCATCGGCACGCGGCATGGTGTAGTCCATGAAGCTGCCAGTGAGCAACTGACCGGTTTCCGTGTCGTAAACACAGTTCTCCATCATTGCTTGACCAATACCCTGGGCCAAACCACCGTGCACTTGGCCTTCAACCACCATGGGGTTGATGATGGTGCCGAAGTCGTCCACTGCGGTGAAACGGTCCACACGTGTGACGCCAGTTGCGGGATCAATTTCGACCTCACAAATATACGTACCAGCTGGAAAAGTGAAGTTGGTCGGATCGTAAAACGCAGTCTCGTTAAGACCCGGCTCCAACTTGTCGAGTGGGTAGTTGTGCGGTACATAGGCAGTCAATGCAACCTGTGCAAACGGAACTTTTTTGTCGGTACCCTTAACCGTAAACTCACCGTTGGCAAATTCAATATCAGTATCACTGGCTTCTAACAAGTGGGCTGCAATTTTCTTGGCTTTGGCTTCGATTTTGTCTAGGGCACGCATGATAGCCGCACCGCCAACTGAGACTGAACGTGAGCCGTAAGTTCCCATACCAAATGGCACACGCCCCGTATCGCCGTGCACGATGTCAACTTGGTCAACTTCGAGTCCTAAGCGAGCCGCAACAATTTGCGCAAACGTGGTTTCGTGGCCTTGACCATGGCTATGAGAGCCCGTGAACACGGTCACGCCTCCAGTTGGGTTGACACGCACCTCGCCTGACTCAAACAGACCAGCACGGGCACCCAATGCGCCTGCGATATTGCTGGGAGCAATGCCACAAGCCTCGATGTAGCTGGAGTAACCCATGCCACGCAACATGCCTTTTGCCGCAGACGCCGCTTTGCGCTGGGGAAAGCCTGCTGTGTCGGCCATGCTTTGAGCTTTTTCCATCAGCGCAGGAAAGTCGCCAATGTCGTACTGCAAGGCCACAGGTGTTTGGTATGGGAAGCTGGTGATGAAGTTGCGCTTGCGAATCTCGTCTTGCGACATGTTCATCTCCCACGCACAGCGTGAGACCAAACGCTCTAAAAGATAGGTCGCTTCTGGGCGGCCTGCACCACGGTAGGCATCCACTGGGGTGGTGTTGGTAAACCAAGCGTCCACCTCAACATAGACCTGCGGGGTTTTATACTGGCCCGCCAACAAGGTGGCGTACAAAATGGTCGGTACAGCTGAGCCAAATGTAGACAAGTAAGCGCCCAAGTTGGCGTCAGTGTGCACGCGCAAGGCCAAGAAATTGCCATCTTTGTCCATGGCCATTTCAGCCGTGCTGACATGGTCACGACCATGTGCGTCGCTAAGAAACGCTTCACTTCGTTCGCACACCCATTTGATGGGTCGGTTAATTTGTTTAGACCCCCAAGTCAGCGCAACGTCTTCTGCGTACAGGTAAATTTTTGAGCCGAAACCACCGCCGACATCAGGCGCGATGACACGCACTTTGTGCTCAGGCAAGCTCAGCACAAACGCACACATCAACAAACGCTCAACGTGTGGATTTTGATTGCTGACGTACAAGGTGTAATCATCGCCGGCGCGGTTGTAGTGACCAATGGCTGCACGTGTTTCCAAAGCGTTGGGCACCAACCGGTTGTTGGTGAGGTCTATTGTTGTGACGTGATGCGCGCCAATAAACGCGTCATCCACGCCTGCCTTGTCGCCAATGCCCCACTTAAAACAATGGTTGCCGGGTGCTTCAGCATGCAAAGGTGTGTGGGTACGGGCTTGCTCACACGTGACCGATGCCTGTAGCACCTCGTAGGCCACCTCGACATATTCAGCCGCGTCTTTAGCTTGTTGAGCCGTCTCAGCAACCACCATGGCGACGTGATCACCCACATAACGGACTTTGCCAATAGCCAATACAGGGTGCGGCGGCTCAGACATGGGGGTGCCGTCAGTGCTGGTAATTCCCCACCCGCAGGGCAACCCGCCCATTTTTCCTTCAATGTCTTTGCCACTAAAGATGCTGACTACGCCGGGCATGGCCATAGCGGCATCTGTGTTGACAGAAATGATGTTGGCGTGGGCGTGCGGCGAACGCACAAAAACAGCGTAAGTTTGGTTGGCAATATTGATGTCGTCGGTGTAGTTGCCAGCACCCGTCAAAAACCGGTAGTCTTCTTTGCGTTTAACAGACTCGCCAATAAATGGCAGTTTAGAAAATTCAGTTGCACCCATGGTGACGCTCCTCAAAAGATCAATGCAGCAAGCAAAATGGCCGGCTGGCGGAACAAAAAAAAGTAATGTAAGTGGCTACAGACTTAAGCCATCATGGCGTCGCGCCCAGATTGAACAGCACGAACAATATTTTGATAGCCTGTGCAGCGGCATATGTTGCCCTCTAACGAAGCTCGAATTTCTTGCTCGCTGGCATCGGGGTTTTTATTCACCAAATCAATTGAGCTCATGACCATGCCTGGTGTGCAGTAGCCGCATTGCAAACCATGGCACTCTTTGAATGCCGCTTGCATCGGGTGAAGCGTGCCATCTTGCTGCGCCAAGCCCTCTATGGTGCCAATATCTGCGCCATTGGCAGACGCGGCCAAAACGCTGCAGGACTTGACTGCGTTGCCATTCATCATGACGGTGCAAGCGCCGCACTGTGAGGTGTCACAGCCGACGTGCGTACCTGTCAAGTGCAAGGTATCTCGAATCATTTGCACCAGCAATGTGTTGTCTGGTACGTCGGCTTGAACGGGCTTGCCGTTGACGGTGAGTTGCACTAGCATGGTTTCGATCTCCAAAAATGTTTGCTGGGCTGCACATTACGTGACCTGTCTACTTTGAATGACTGCGGACGAAAGTTGGCTAGGGGAAACCCGATAGCGCTCGATCGCTTGCTGGAAAATTCTCAACTTGATACACAGTTTTGACTTGACCTTCGTAATAACCCTTGGTGCACACTGCGAACCCAAAGACGCCCCCCACCCGCTATAGGCAGCACACGGTCAGCCCTGTTCTGACGCTAGGGGCGGCGCGCCAGCACCAGCTGGCAACGTTTCAAGTTGGCTATATACCCAGACTAAGACGCCACCACCCGGTGCTGCAACAGCTGGGCGGCCACCGCAGCGGCTATCACACCGGGCTCTTTGCCCACCACATCAGGCACGCCAATTGGGCACGTGATGTGGGCCAACTCTTCATCGCTGAAGCCGCGCTCACGCAAACGGTTTTGAAAGGTGGCCCATTTGGTGTGGCTGCCAATCAAACCCACAAACGGCAAGTCACCCAAACCGCGCTGACGGCTCAGGCACTGCGCGACCACATCCAAATCTTCTGCATGGCTAAAGCTCATGATGAGTACCAATGCGCCCGACGGCAAGTCTGCAACGGCGGCTTGAACCGGACTAGAGTGTTCAAGCGTGACGCCCTCGCCCACGCTGACAGGAAAAATCTCATCGCGGCTGTCTATCCAGGTCAGATCAAACGGTAGCGCCCTTAGCGTACGTTCAATGGCGTGCCCAACATGACCGCCGCCAAACAGTGCAACAGTTTGGTAGACGGGCTTAAGGGCTTGCAACAGTGAGGCCACTGTCGACGCATGCAACGGGGCAGATAAGAACTGAAACCGCACCGCCAAAGCCCCGCCACAACACTGGCCGAGGCTTGGACCTAGCTTGAAGTGCACCACTTCGTCGCAGCTCTGCGCACGTTGCAGCACCCGCTGCGCATGTTCGACAGCCTGCCATTCAAGGTGACCCCCACCAATGGTCGCAATGAGACCCCGTGAGCCTACGGCCATCCATGTGCCAGGGCCCCGCGGCACAGAGCCCGTGGCACTGTGCACGCGCACCAGCACCAAGGGCTGAGCACCCAAAGTCATGCGAAGGGATTGGTAATCGCTGATCAACGCGTGCTAACAGGCACCCGGACGGCGCCATAGTTCGACAAGCTCACCGTGTGAAACGAAACGCACGGTACGGGTCATGTGGGTCAAGGTGCATGCTTGGTGATTGTTAAAAGATAACCATTTGTAGCTTTTACAGCGGTGAGTTGATCTTTAAATTTTAACTGTCAAGTTTACATACTGACAAACACTGAAGTTATAAAAGCCAGCAGTGGTTAATGTTTGTAACAAGAAAAATTTGAAACCATGTCTTTTTATACGGGGAAACCCTTGACCGCCACTCAAACGCCAACACCCATCACGTTTGTCGTTTAGTCTAGGTGGACTTACAACGACAGTTGCTTGTAGTTTGTGTAACCACAACAGACCAACTGTGCATCAAGGAAAAGCTGATAAGCATGGGCAATCAACCTAAACAACTCGCACGGCGCATCTCGCGCCACACACTGACTTATTGTGTGGTGTTGCTGGTAACTATGCTGTTGGCAAGTTGCGCCGCACCGCCCCCGCCTGCGCCGCAACCTACCCCACCGCCTGCGCCACAGCCGGCACCTGTCGCTGCGCGGATACCAGTCTTCATTTCGCAAGCCACCAACGCCAAAGACTACAGGCGGGATGCGGCCCAGCACATTTACAAAAACAACAGCGCCCGAATTTACAAAGGTCGTATGCCACCGCTGCTGATGGCGGTTGCAGTGCTAGAGGTGGACGTAGACACCATGGGCGACATTGCCGCCATTCGCTGGGTACGTGGCCCAACCAACTTACCGAGCGTCATCGCCGACATTGAAGCCTTGGTGAAAGCGTCTGCCCCCTATCCAGCGCCACTTAAAATGCCTGGCGTCATCTATACAGAGGTGTGGTTGTATGACAAGTCTGGCTTGTTTCAACTGGACACACTCACCGAGGGCCAGCGTAATAAATAGCCTCACAGGTCGCCTCACAGCACGAACCAATAGGCGCCAGCTTAACTGCCACGGTAAGTGGCGTAACTCCATGGACTGACCAGCAACGGCACATGGTAGTGCTCGGTGGCGCTAGCGACACCAAAATCCAACGCTACATGGTTTAAAAAATTGGGCGTTGGCAGCGCTACGCCCTTGGCGGAAAAATAGGCCGCCACATCAAACACCAGCCTGTAGGTGCCGATGGCCAGGCTGTCATGGCCAATCAGCAAGCCGTCGTTATTGCGCCCATCAGCATTCAAGAAAAAAGACTTTAACAACACCGGTTTGTCACTGTTTGTTGTATACAAAGACACTGCCATTCCAGCAGCGGGACAGCCATTCATGGTGTCTAAAACGTGCGTACTTAATCCCATTATTTTTTCCAATTTGAAGCCAGTATTGATGTCAATACATTTAAATGCATCCCGTGTTACAGTTTACCAAAATCATCAGAATTTGTATACAATTTTTTTAAAATGAAGTAGCATAAACGCATGGATATCTCATCTACCGCAATGATCGTTCAATCGCTGTCACGGGCAATCGTTGAGCACAGGTTACAACCAGGCGCCAAATTAGCAGAGCAAAAACTCGCTGACCACTTTGGCGTGTCTCGCACTCTGGTCAGACAAGCTTTCTTCCAGCTTAGCCAAAACAGGCTTGTTCGCATGGAACCCTCACGGGGCGCCTTTGTGGCGGCGCCATCCGTAGAAGAGGCCAAGCAAGTGTTTGCTGTCAGGCGCATGCTTGAGATAGAGCTCACCAAACAATTTACGCAAACAGCCACACCTGCAAAAATAAAAGCCCTTAGAGCACACCTTGCAAAAGAGCACGAGGCACTGCATGACCAAGATGCGGCTAGCCGCACTGAGTTGCTAGGTGATTTTCACGTGCGCATGGCAGAGCTCACAGGCAACGATGTGCTGGCCGAAATTCTGGGTGACTTAATTTCTCGCTGCTCACTCATTGCATTGATGTACCAAACCGCACGCGATGCGAAGTGCTCTAGCGAAGAGCACGACCGATTGGTAGAAGCCATAGAACTTAAAAACGAAACAGAAGCCGTGCGCTTGATGACCGAGCACTTGGACAACGTAGAAAAAAGTCTCACCTTCAACAAACGCCAACCATCAGCAGACATCAGCGAAGCGCTGCGCTGAACCACTCATTCAGAAAGTAACCACAACTTATGTACGACGCAACAGCCAGTTACCCCCGGGACCTTATTGGTTACGGTGAGGATGTGCCCCATGCCCAATGGCCTCAACAAGCACGTATTGCCGTGCAGTTTGTACTGAACTACGAGGAAGGCGGCGAGAACAACGTGCTGCACGGCGACGCAGGTTCTGAGCAATTTTTATCTGAATTATTCAATCCCGCCAGCTACCCAGACCGCCACATGAGCATGGACGGCATCTACGAATACGGCACCCGCGCTGGTGTGTGGCGATTGCTACGCCTATTTAAACAACACCACATGCCGCTCACAGTATTTGGCGTGGCCACCGCCTTGCAGCGCAGCCCACACATGGTCAAAGTGTTTCAAGAATTAGGTTACGAAATTGCTTGTCACGGCCTCAAGTGGATTCATTATCAACACACCCCTATTGAACAAGAACGCAATGACATGCTGCACGCCATGGACATCATGACTGAGCTCATGGGTCATCGCCCCGTTGGCTGGTACACCGGGCGCGACAGTCCCAACACCCACCAACTGGTGGCCGACTTTGGTGGCTTCGAGTACGACTCTGACTACTACGGCGACGACTTGCCTTTTTGGATGAAGGTCAATAAAACAGACGGCGACACAGCCACACAACTCATAGTGCCTTACACCTTGGACGCCAATGACATGCGGTTCGCTTTGCCTCAAGGCTTCTCACATGGCGACCCGTTTTTCCAATACCTCAAAGACAGCTTTGATTGTTTGTACGCAGAGGGTGACCCAAACGGTTTGAACCGACCCAAGATGCTCAACATTGGCATCCACTGCCGCTTGCTTGGCCGTCCAGGCCGCTTTATGGCTATAAAGCGTTTTGTTGAATACATAGCAAGCCATGAGCACGTATGGGTTGCAACACGCCAAGATATCGCCCGCCACTGGCGCGCTACTCACCCGTGCCCCGCCTAAACAAGAACACCTATGAGCCACACCTTAGAACAACTCAACACCGCTTCAACTGAAGCAGCATTGGCCATGCTAGATGGCCTGTACGAGCACTCACCTTGGATTGCAAAGGCGGCACTTGAGCAGCGCCCATTTGCATCGCTTGCTGCGTTCAAGCACACCATGACCTTGGTACTTGAAGAAGCTGGTGTAGACGCCAAACTGGAATTGATTCGATCCCACCCAGAGTTGGCCGGCAAAGCCATGCAGACCAATACGCTGACAGCTGAATCCACCACAGAGCAACGACAAGCGGGGCTGACCGATTGCACACCGGACGAGTTGCTGCACATTCAACAACTCAACCAACAATACCTTGATAAGTTTGGCTTTCCGTTTGTGGTCGCCGTTCGCGGCCCTCGCGGCACTGGGATTGGCAAAGCGCAAGTCATTGCCACTGTTGAGCGGCGCTTGTTGAACCACCCTGACTTTGAGCGCGACGAGTGCGTGCGACATATTCACAGGATTGCTGAAATTCGTCTCAATGACCTCTTTGGCGTTACCCCAACGCAGGGTCATTTGGTGTGGGACTGGCAAGAGGGCTTGGCCCAGTTTTCAGACCCGGGTTACGCAGAGCGCGGCGAACTAACTGTTACCTACCTGACCCTTGCCCACCAACAAGTAGCAGCCAGCCTAGCTGCTACCATGCGTGACAGTGGCTTTGACAAGGTCACCATAGATGCAGTTGGCAACGTGGTTGGCATTTACAACAGTGACCAACCAGACGCCAAAACCTTGCTGACTGGTTCTCATTACGACACCGTTAGAAACGGTGGCAAGTACGACGGCCGTCTGGGTATCTTTGTGCCTATAGCGTGCGTGCGAGCCCTGCACGCACAGGGCAAGCGTCTGCCATTTAACTTTGAAGTCGTAGGCTTTGCGGAAGAAGAGGGGCAGCGCTACAAGGCCACATTTTTAGGCTCAGGTGCGCTCATTGGTCAGTTTGACAAGACGTGGCTGGACCAAGTCGACGTTGATGGCATTGCTATGCGTGACGCCATGGCACATGCTGGCTTAAACGTAGACGACATCGACGACATTCAACGTGACACAAGCCGCTACTTAGGCTTTGTGGAGGTGCACATTGAGCAAGGCCCAGTTCTCAATGAAATGAATTTGCCACTCGGCGTTGTCACCTCCATCAATGGCAGTGTGCGCTACCTAGGCCGCATAACAGGTACGGCTTGCCACGCAGGCACTACGCCGATGAATCGCAGGCGAGATGCCGCAGCAGCAATGGCTGAGTTTGGCGTCTACTTAGAAAGCCGTGCCGCGCAAGATGGTGATTCTGTTGCAACCATCGGGATGCAAGAAATTCCCAATGGCTGTATCAACGTGGTACCTGGCCAGTTCAATTTCAGTCTGGACATACGCGCGCCAAATGACATTCAGCGCGACGCGTTACACGACGATATTGTGAAAGCCCTTGAAACTGTTTGTGCCAGGCGCGGCGTACACATGCAACTAGACCTCACGGTTAGAGCAAGTGCAGCCCCAAGTGCACCAGACTGGCAGACGCGTTGGGAAGCTGCCGTGCAGTCCACCGGATTGCCTGTTTTTTGCATGCCCAGCGGCGCAGGGCACGATGCCATGAAACTCCATGAGGCTATGCCGCAAGCGATGTTGTTTGTTCGAGGCGAAAACTCCGGCATCAGCCACAACCCATTGGAGTCGACTACCAGCGACGACATGCAATTGTGTGTAGATGCCTTTACACATTTACTCAACCAATTGGCGCAATAAAGCGCCATCCTCTTTTTTATCAATATTCCGACTCAGGAGACACTTTGGCACACCAACCTAACACCGACCATGCACATGACTTTGCAGCCATTGACGCTTGGGTAGACCAGCACTTTGACGAGCAAATACAGTTTTTAAAAGAACTGGTGGCAACGCCTACAGACTCCCCCCCAGGTAACAACACACCCCACGCTATTCGCACGACCGAGTTGCTAATGGACTTTGGCTACACCGCCGAACAATACGCCCCGGACTTAGCGTTGGTCAAAGAACACGGCCTGGAGTCAGTGACCAACCTCATCGTGCGACGTCCATTTGGCGCAGGCGGAAAAACCATAGCCCTCAACGCACACGGTGATGTTGTGCCTCCAGGCGAAGGCTGGACACACGACCCCTATGGGGGCGACATCGTAGACGGCAAAATGTACGGCCGTGCAACGGCTGTCAGCAAATGTGACTTCTCTACATTCACATTTGCCGTGCGTGCAGTCGAGGCCTTGGCATCTAAATCAGCGCTGAAAGGCACTGTAGAGTTGCACTTCACTTACGACGAAGAGTTTGGCGGCGCTTTAGGCCCAGACTACCTACTGGCCAACAACCTCACCAAGCCTGACCTGATGATTGCGGCGGGCTTTAGCTACCAAGTGGTCACAGCGCACAACGGTTGCTTGCAAATGGAAGTAACGGTCAACGGCAACATGGCGCACGCAGCCATTCCAGAATCTGGCGTAGACGCACTGCAAGGTGCCAACCAAATTCTGACGGCTCTGTACGCACAAAACGACATCTACAAACAAGTCACCTCTTTGGTTGAAGGTATCACCCATCCCTACTTGAATGTGGGCATGATCGCTGGTGGCACTAACACCAATGTGGTGCCTGGCAAAGTCGTGATGAAAGTAGACCGCCGCATGATCCCCGAAGAAAACCCCAGTCACGTTGAGGCTAATTTACACAAGGTCATGCAAGACGCGGTCGACAGCTTTAACACAGGGCGTACTGACGCGGGTATCAGCATTTCCGTCAAGCGCATGTTGCTGTGCAACGCCATGAAACCCTTGGCCGGCAACAAGCCTTTGGTGGACGCCCTGCAAACACATGGCGAAGCCGTGTTTGGCGAACCCATTCCCGCATTGGGCACGCCGCTTTACACAGATGTACGTTTGTATGTGGAGCGAGGCATTCCAGGCGTTATTTACGGTGCTGGACCGCGCACCGTTTTAGAGTCGCATGCCAAACGAGCTGACGAGCGCATTGATCTGGAAGACCTACGCCGCGCCACCAAAGTGATTGCACGCACATTGCGCGACTTGTTAACCTAAACCGTGAAACGGGCCTCACATCAGGGGCCTTTTTTTACGACCTTGTTAATTTCAGCCTTCATGACCAGCTCTACATGTTTGGAACCATTTATTGCATCTCGTTTTTGCACAACTGCTTCACCTCAATATGCGTACCAGCGCGTATAAGCTGTTGACTATGTATAAGAAAAACTGACGTAATATCCGTAGCCATTGCACACAACACTACAAAGAGACAAATCCATGTCAACAGCAGAAGACAACTTGCGCGACGCCGCTCTCGATTACCACCGCTTTCCTACACGCGGAAAAATATCTGTCACGCCCACCAAGCCATTGTCCAACCAACGCGATCTGTCGTTGGCTTATTCCCCAGGTGTGGCTTACCCTTGTCTGGCCATCGCAAAAGACCCAACACTGGCAGCAGAGTACACCTCGCGCGCCAACTTGGTGGCAGTGATAACCAATGGCACAGCGGTACTGGGTTTGGGCGACATTGGGCCGCTCGCCAGCAAGCCCGTTATGGAGGGCAAGGGCTGCTTGTTTAAAAAGTTTGCTGGTATCGATGTGTTTGATATCGAGCTTGACGAGCGCGATCCAGACAAACTGGTTGATATCATTGCCGCGCTTGAGCCTACTATCGGCGGCATCAACTTGGAAGACATCAAAGCACCCGAGTGCTTTTACATTGAGAAAAAACTGCGTGAGCGCATGAGCATTCCCGTGTTCCACGACGACCAACACGGCACCGCCATCATCTCTGCAGCCGCGCTGCTGAACGGGCTAGAACTCACAGGCAAAGACATTGGGAGCGTCAAAATGGCGGTCTCAGGTGCTGGCGCAGCCGCTCTGGCGTGTCTAGACGTTATGGTGGGCTTAGGCGTTGCGCGCGAAAATATCTTTGTTTGTGACTCCAAAGGCGTCATATACGAAGGCCGTGCTGGTGGTTATGACGAGTCAAAAGCGCGCTACGCACAAATAACCGACGCGCGCACTTTGGCTGATGTGGTCAGTGGAGCCGACGTCTTTTTAGGTTGCTCCGCGCCAGGCGTGATGACTGTCGACATGGTCAAATCCATGGCGGACAAACCTGTCATCTTGGCACTTGCCAACCCAGAACCAGAAATTCGCCCTGAGTTGGCCAGAGCCGCACGACCAGACTGCATCATCGCAACTGGGCGCTCTGACTACCCCAACCAAGTCAACAACGTACTGTGCTTTCCGTATATTTTTAGAGGCGCATTAGATTGCGGTGCCACCTCCATAACTGAAGAAATGAAACTGGCCTGTGTGCGCCAAATTGCTGATTTGGCCAAGGCCGAAACAAGTGATGAAGTGGCTGCCGCCTACGCAGGGCAAGACCTCGTTTTTGGCCCCGATTACCTCATTCCAAAACCATTCGACTCACGCTTGATATTGCGCATTGCACCAGCAGTAGCGGCAGCCGCGCATGCCTCAGGGGTGGCTACACGTCCTATCACCGATATGGATGCCTACCGCCAAAGTTTGTCTCGCTTCATTTATCAAACTGGTATTTTGATGCAGCCCGTGGTGAACGCTGCCAAAGCTGGGGCTCAAGAGCACAAACGTATCGCCATTGCAGACGGCGAGGACGAGCGCGCACTGCGCGCCGCCCAGCAAGCAATTGACGACAACTTGGCGACACCCATATTGGTGGGTCGCCCAGCTGTGATCAGCGCACGTATCGAAAAAGCGGGTCTGCGCATGCGCGTAGGCACGGACATAGAAGTGGTCAACCCTGAAGACGACCCACGATTTAGAAGCTATTGGGAACGCTACCTCGCCCTGATGGGGCGTCAAGGCGTAACACCAGAGATGGCCAAGTCAGCCGTACGTCGCTCCAACACCATCATTGCCGCCCTCATGGTGGCGGTTGGCGATGCCGATGGCGTGCTGTGTGGTTTGGTAGGAACCTACGAGACCCACTTAGAGCGCATCAAAGATGTGCTGGGCGCGGCCAAAGGCGCAACCACATTTGGCGCACTGAATGCCCTCATGCTCGAAGACCGTACGCTGTTCATTGCAGACACCTATGTCAACGAAGATCCCAGCGCCCAACAGCTGGCAGAAATTGCCTCCATGGCAGTGGCACAAGTTCAACGCTTTGGCATCCCTCCTAAAGTGGCGTTTTTATCGCACTCCAGCTTTGGTTCTAGCAAGCGCGGATCAGCCAAGAAAATGCGCTTGGCACGCGACCTGTTTGCCGCCACCAATCCAGATGTGGAGTGTGATGGCGAGTTACACGGCGACGCAGCCTTGTCTGAGTCGGTGCGCCAAGCTTATTTGCCCAGCACCACACTCAGCGGCTCAGCCAACATCTTAATTTGCCCCAACTTAGACTCTGCCAATATCTTGTTGAACGTACTCAAGATGACCAGCAGCGACGGCGTCACAGTTGGCCCCATGCTCATGGGCACCAGCGTGCCAGCGCACATCATGGACCCCTCGTCTACTGTGCGCCGCGTGGTCAATATGATGACTTTGGCCGCAGCCAACGCCTGCTCAAAAAGCAAGGTGTAGCACCGACTGCCCAGAGGCAGTGTCACAGCCGTTGTGATTCAATAAAACAGGTACAGACTGCATGGTATGTACCTGTTTTTATGTGTGATATCGTGTATCGCAGTATGACAAATAGCCGCATTGCCGCCACACAACTTTGCCTGGGTCTAGCCCTGCTAATGGCCACGCTGCTGAGCGGTTGCGGTGTCATTGCTAGCTACCCGCTCACATCGGCCAGCCTAGGGGTGTGGGGCACCACCGGTAAAACACCAACCGACCACCTCATCAGCGAAGCCAACGGTCAAGACTGCGAACTTATACGTGGTTTGATTAAACAGCCGCTGTGCACGCCCACCCAGCTAGGCCCCGTGCAAATTGTAGATAAAACCACCACTAGACTGAACGCGCCAGTTGTGGAATAAGCAGGGAATGACCCACTGACGCTTGAACAGCATGTGAACATTCTTTGCACGACATGTCAGATACCGATAACAGATTGAACACGACCAACACAGCCATCGATGCAGTGCATGTGATGCGGTTGACCAGACAGCCAACATTAAAGATCGATAAAAATATGCAGCACGTACCGACAAAAATTAGAAGTGTGGGTAGCGCCATGAACGGCATCAAACATTGGTTGGACATCAAGGTGGGGCGGCAGGCATTTCTTCAGGCCACAGTTGCGGCCACAGGTCTAACGTTTAAAGTCCCGAGCAACACCATATTTTCTTGGTACCTGTCCAAGTACGGCACATATGAGGCCAACAATACAAACTTCCTCATAGATTTGTTTGCCGACAGTCAAGACGGTATCTTTGTAGATGTGGGCGCTAATTTTGGGTGGTACACCTGCTTGTTATCCAAGTTTGCTGGCGCCAATGGACAAGTCATTGCAATCGAGCCAGAGGCCGACAACCTAGCGCTACTGACAAGCAATATCTTCAGCAACCAATTACGCAATGTGCAGGTTCTACCGATAGCTGTTTCATTTGAAAATGGCACGCTTCCAATACACAAAGCGCCAGCAGGGAACCCCGGCATGCACTCGTTCGTGACCATGCCCCACACGCCGAATGCACACAACGATAGCCATGTGACTGTTCGCACGCTTGACGGCGTTTTAAAAGATATTACAGGTCCAATTAAGCTGATGAAAGTTGACATTGAGGGCTTTGAAGTGAATGCCCTGAGGGGAGCGCAAGAGACGTTGGCGCGTTGTAACAACCTGCTGATTGAATACTCGCCTGGTTTTTTATTGGCTGGTGGTCAACAACCAGTCGATTTTTTCAACTGCATCAGCAACGCAGGTTTAGACATCAACACCATTGAGTCTGGCAAACTGTGCCCTCTAAATGGCGATTCAATTGCAAGTCTCATCGCAGTTCAAGGCCGCCACTATTGCTGGCAACAAGACTTCTTTTGCACCAGAAGCGGTCAATAACCCCTAAGAAACAAGCCTGTTTTTTTAACCAGACTGCAAGTCTTTACATGGGCATCAACAGTTCAACGTTGATTCTTCATGTGTGACGCCTCAAATGGTGGATTTTCCACCTATCGAGGTCTCCGGGAAAATTAGACTTCTACAGACCTTGTTCAAGCATGTCAACGTACTCGGTGAATTGGGGCAACCCCAGCTAGGGGCAGTTGCTTACTTTCTCGCCACGAGCAACGCTGTCTGAATGGCCCCAAGCCCCTTACACTCGACAGGCTCAGGCCTCATCTCCAAACAAAATGCGTCTTTGAGCAGCTCAATTGTGCTGGGTGATACTTGGACCCTACCGTGCGCTGAGGTTGACTCCATGCGACTCGCCGTATTGACGGTATTCCCCCACAGGTCATACGAAAACTTCGTAAAGCCAATAACACCAGCAACCACCGGCCCGGAATTTAAACCGATACGTAGATTCAGCTCTTTACCTCTCTCCAGATTAAACGCCTTTAGGTCCTCAAACATACCTAACGCCATATCGGCGCAGATTTCCGCATGATCGGATCTGGGTATAGGTAGGCCACCAACGGCCATGTAGGCATCTCCAATCGTTTTAATTTTTTCGAGCCCTAACATCTCGGCTCTTTTATCAAATCGGGTAAATAAGTCATTGAGCAACTCGACCAGCGCAGAGGCTGGTATTTCAGATGACATCTTTGTGAAGCCAACCATGTCACTGAACAAAATAGTCGACTCCGGATAACTACCAGCAATATTTTTCTCACCACGCTTCAGTCTTTCTGCGATGCTGCGGGGAAGGATGTTCAGCATCAGCTTCTCCGTCTTCATTTGCTCCATCTCTAAGAGCTGTTTCTCCTCCTCCAATTGAAGCATACGAGAGGCATCAAGGTCCTTCAGCCGTTTTTTCTCCAGCGATGAAAATATCCTAGCTTTAAGTAACACTGGATCAAATGGTTTCGGTAGGTAATCTTCAGCCCCTAACTCTATGCATTTAATTGTTTTCTCAATCTGATCTGCACCGGAAACCACGATGATTGGGAACTGCTGGCTCAGTGACTTCTTTGCCATCTCCTCCAGCACCCCCAATCCATCTAGCTCGGGCATTTCCATATCGAGCAACATCAGGTCAGGAGGCTTCCCTAACGCTATCTCCAGCGCCTCGACCCCGTTTGATGCCTCGACAACATGTGTTATTCCCAAGTTGTTGAGCTCTCGAATCAAGATACGACGAAGCGTGCGGCTGTCATCTACTACCAGCACCTCAACACAAGGTAGTATTTCTTTTAATGCTGAATTGTTGTCATCTGTCATAAAGCGTGATTCCTTTTTTTATATAAAATGTCCATTTATAGTTAAGATTGACGTCATATTTCAAATTTCCATTCATCGACTCGGCCCCGCCAAGAAACAATGCCCCACATTCATCTGCCAATAATTTATTTAACTTTTCAAGTACCAATGATTTGTTTTCTGCAGAGAAATAAATCAAAACGTTGCGCAAAAGAATAAGATCATAGTGACCATTGGGGAAACTGTCACTTATGAGATTCCAACGCTCAAAACGCACCATTGACCGTATAGCATCTGATATTTGATAGTGATTACCATCTATTTTTTTAAAAAACTTATCTAGATAATGCGTTGGTAGACTTCGTTTTACTTCAGACTCATTGAAAATACCTTTCCTAGCCTTGGCAAGCACAGGAAGTGATACATCAGATCCAAGGATATCAATGTCCCAATTAGAAATTTCAGGGAAATACAACCGAATCATCATGGCAAGGCTGAATGCCTCTTGACCGCTAGATGCCGCGGCCGACCATATACGCAGCCTTTTCAGGTCGGAGCGATGTCTAATCAGGGTAGGCAGCACACTTTCCTGCAAGGTCAGAAAAAATGCCGGATCCCTAAAAAAAGTGGTTTCATTGGTTGTGAGTGCTGCGAATGCTTTTTCATGCCAAGACGTCTGTCGACTTCGATTTAAGTACCTGATGAAATCACCAACGCTTGCGTAGTTGGCCGCTTCGCTAACGGGTTTGAGCCGAGCTTCTAAAAGGTATTTTTTGGAAATGTCTAAACTCACGCCTAGGTTCTTCTCGAGTTGACTAAAGAACGTGGCGATTTCCTCGTCGCGTAACTGCACGTCCATTACTGAACGCTTGAGGTCGGAGACGATCGACGTAAAATTTCACTCGCCATATGGGCCAGCGGAAGAATTTTGTTGTGAATCCCAGCCTCCACGATCGCCCCTGGCATCCCCCAGACCACACTTGACTCCTGATCTTGAGCGTAAACACTACCCCCAAGCGACTTGATGTCACGGGCTCCCTTGAGGCCGTCATACCCCATACCAGTCAGGACAACCGCGAGGCAATTCGCCCCGTACACGCGAGCCGCGGCACGGAACAACACATCTACCGCAGGCTTACAAGAATTTTCCGCAGGTGTGTCATCCAGCGATATATACGTTCTACCAAGGGGCGACTTACTCAGGTTCATGTGTAAACCACCAGGTGCTAGGTAGACGTGTCCGCCGAGAACCTCTTGGCCATCGGTCGCTTCCACAACGGGTAATTTCCCAAGCGCATTCAATCTTTGGGCGAGTATGGTCGTGAACATTGCAGGCATATGTTGAACGATAAAAATCGGGAAACTAACCGGTTTATTGAACCCCTCAAACAAACGAACAAGCGCCTCTGGCCCGCCTGTAGATACCCCAATACATACCGCATCAGTCCGTGGTAGTTGGATTGCGGACAGGCTCACCTTCCCTGCCAATTTAGGCGCGGCTTGATCGCTCCGCTGGGGTGGCGGACTTTCAGGCGAACCATTAGCTTGTCGAGGGGCAGCAAGAGAGCGCCGAACCAGCCCTTTTATTTTTGGAATTAAGGTTTGGCTCAATACATTGAATGCTTCCGCCATTCCCAGTGAAACAGCTGGCTTACCGACGTAGTCGCTGGCTCCGTTCATGAGCGCGTCAATGGCGGCTCGCGCACCCACTTGCGTCAGCGTGCTGAACATGATGACCGGTAGCCGCGGTGCGAACTTCCGTATTTCCTTCAACGCGGCAATACCATCCATCACAGGCATTTCTATGTCTAGGGTGACCGCCTGGGGGCTCAGTTCCTTCACCGCTTGAATCGCTTCAGCCCCATTCGAAGCAAATCCGATGACGCTTATATCTGGGTCTTTGCCAAGTGCCGTCGCTAAAATTCGTCTCATGATAGTGGAGTCATCAACCACCAAAACTGTAATTTTGTTTCCCAGATCAGACAATTAAGCCCCTCCTACATTGAATGATCTAAGGTGATGCCTGAGATAAGCTTGCTAGGATTAAGAACCAACAACAAACGTCCAGGCATTTTGTAAACACCAGCCACAAAGTCCAATGCAGAACTGGCTAGATTGCTTGGTGGTGGCTCAAAATTTTCCTGATCCAACTCAAGGATTTCGCTGACACTGTCCACAACAAAGGAAAAAAGATTGTCAGACTGTTTATAGAAAATGCCTATCGAATCTGGCGACATTTTTCTAGGCTCACAACTTAATCTGGCTCTCATATCTATTGCGGTAACGATCTGCCCACGGAGGTTTAAAAGTCCAAGTATCGATGCAGGCGCAAGGGGTACCGGTGTCACTTCCAACTCTTTGGTTAATTCAATAACTTCTTTAGTGTGTATTCCGCAGTAAAAATCTCCTACATAGAAGGTAGACAATATTTCACGGGTATTCATAACGGCTCCTCCACTATGAGCCCTTGGCTGAGGGGGGAGGCGTGATCTACATGCCTGTTATTGTGCGCAAACAAAATGCCGTCCACATCAATCACGTTGATGACTCGGTCATCGATAATGGCGCAACCAAGCAACCCCTGTTGCGGTGGCGAGATAAGATTCAATTGATCAGGCACGTAAATGATGTCGTGTATTTGACTCACCACCAACCCGATGGGTGATCCGCCAGCATAGTGGACAATAATTGAGAGCGACTCGTTCTTCTTGGTATGAAGGCTCCCGTCGATGTAATCCGCAAGCCAGACCAGCTTAATGATTCCATCGCCATACGGGATTACCGACTCGGTGCCGCTGCTCTGTATTTTTGTTCGAGATATGTTTTCCAGTCTAGCCACCTGATTGACTGGAATTGCCAAGCGGTCGTCTCCTGAGAGTTCAAACAACAGCATCGCATGTGTAGCGTGCGACGGGTCACCCTGCGTACCGATGTCCTCCTGCCTTTGATGCTCTTTCATCTTTCCCGACAAACCAGAATTTCTTGCTATGCCCTCAATGTCCAGTATCAGGGAGACCCGACCGTCGCCTAATATCGTTGCGCCACCGTAAGTGGATTTGCCTCTGAGTATCGCCACAATAGGTTTCACGACAACCTCTTGCATATACAAGACCTCATCAACAATCAAACCAAATCTAACCCCAGAGGATTGAACAACCGCAATGTTGAGACGCTCCCCACTCCAGGAACCACGGGTACTCAATCCAAGCTCTTGGGCCAAGAAAATCAATGGGATCAACTTCTCTCTAAGGCGAAAAACGGGAACGCCATACAAGTACTCCAACCCTTCTGTACTGTCGCTGGGATCATAGCGAACCATCTCCAACAAATTATTTTGAGGGATTGCAAACCGCTCATCAGCACACCGGATAAATAATGCCGGCATGATCGCAAGTGTTAATGGGATTTTTAATCTAAGTTTTGTACCTAATGGAGAGGATGTAACCTCAACAGAACCACCGATACTTTGAATACTTGTCTTTACAACATCCAAACCAACGCCACGTCCAGACAGATTGGTAATCGCATCTTTGGTAGAAAAACCAGGTAAATATATAAAATCCAGCAGCTCGTCTAGCCCCAATTGGTTGGCTTTTTGGATCTCGACCAATCCACGCTCGATGGCTTTTGCACGCACGCGGTCTACATTGATGCCACCTCCATCGTCAGCGATCTCAATGACAACCATTCCGTTTTCATGTTTGGCTTGCAGCGTTACAGACCCAGCTGCCGGTTTTCCCAACTCAGAACGCGTCTGAGCATCCTCGATACCGTGGTCCACACTGTTTCTAATAATGTGTATGAGCGGATCCTTAATCGTCTCTAAAAGGGTCCGGTCGAGCTCCGTCTCTCCACCGATCTGATGCAAGTTAACGGTCTTACCGCACTCTTGTGCGAGATCTCTTACCAGCCTTGGAAACTTGTTCCAGACTTGGCTGATTGGCGACATACGTGTCTTCATCATGCGCTCTTGCAGTTCGAGGGTTATGAAGTCAACGTTGCGCACCACACCCGCTAATTGGGGGTCGGTCACCTCCGCAGCGTAAGACAGTAGCCTATTTCTTGCGAGCACCATCTCGCTAACCAAATTCATGAGCTTATCGAGCAAGTCCACGCTCACCTTCACAGGAGGGGCGACCTCGTTCGCTGAGTGGCGCCCCATAAGGACCTCAGTCGCGCCCGAATCAGTCTTGGTTGGCTGCGAATTGAGGCGAATTGCCGCATCCTCGTTCGATAGACTGCCTTCAGTCGGTGGCACATCGGTCTTGTCCTGGTCTATTGGCGCAATGACTTCGGATTGATCCACATCATCTTCAAGCGCAAAGTCCTCCTCGATAGCGACCACTGCCGGTGGCGATGGATTTTTTCCGACTACAACAGCCGCGTTGACAGCCAGATTAATCGACTTCTCAAGAGCGTTTGAAGTCGCAATGTCGGGAACTTCATCAACGGGTAGTTCATCAACAAGGCCTTCCCCTTGAGCCAGCGAACGTAAATTCTCAAGCAGTAATCGGTCATCCCCTGCGGACTCGGAGCGAGTAGATTCGATATGGTCGATGATGACTCTGAGTGCATCTAAAGTACGCAACAGTATTGTCACCATGTCGCTCGTGAGCACCAGCGACTTGTCACGCAGCTTACTCAGCAGGGACTCTCCAGCGTGTGAGACCAGCTCCAGCCTTTTGAAAGAGAAATGGACCTAGACAAATTAATAGACAGTCGAGTCCTCTAAAGACTGGTAGTGTAAACGCTCAAACGCTGCTGGGCTAAGCCAGCCGTTGGTTGAGTGTCTGCGAATGCGATTGTAGTAAACCTCGATGT
>Ga0209702_10001620_pt1 | contig 42319 bp, 40 predicted proteins | sample FRY01_FD_187210 | JGI IMG/M metagenome (GOLD analysis project Ga0209702, IMG submission 187210) | Freshwater microbial communities from Lake Fryxell liftoff mats and glacier meltwater in Antarctica - FRY-01 (SPAdes) (version 2) | ecosystem: Environmental > Aquatic > Freshwater > Ice > Glacier...
GGTTTACAGGAACTTCCTGATTGAATGTTAGCACATCCCTCTGTTGGTTTTGATTTATATAAATTCAATAACACATTAGAGTATTATTGATTAGTAAATAAAGGGCATTTCACCCTTTATGTTTTTAATCACACCAGCTTTTACAACAACCAGGACAAGAAATTATATGAGAACCAGCAGCTATTTTAAAAGCTTTATCTTCTCCATATTTCTCAACAAGTGATTCGCCAAGTGTTTGTGATATTCCTTCATTTCCTTTATTAGAACTCCAATCATTAATATGATTACACGATTTAGAAGCAAAAAAAGGTAGATTGTTTGTTTTACAATACAATCTTTGATTTTCGTAATGAGTATCCATTGTGTTTGAGTTTTAAATAAGTTAATTAAATTAAGAACTGCCATCATCAGTTACAAGAGTTCATCCTTGTAAGACTAACATTTCTGTTAGTTTCGGCTATAAAAAGACCAAATATTGTTTTTATCTGTATATAAGAACTTACATTCAAATGTAAATAACTCTGTAACTCCAGAATAACAATTTGCACGAACAGGATCAGAAGAATACATTTGACTCTCATCTCCAAAATATTCTAAATGATTTCATGATTGTTGGGTTTGGGGTTAAGGAGCTTCTTTAAGATGGCGATAAGCCAGTATGGATACAAATAGTGAAAGTATACCTAATCCGTAGGTAAAAACATCAGTTCCAATATTTGGAGTGAATTCACATGTGTAGTAGAATAGGTAAGTATAGCTACCCATTAAGAGTATTCCAGGAAGTGGGAACACTATTAGGTAAAGGAATCTGATAAGCAATCTCATGGCTGTTGGGTTTAGGATGAGTGTAAATGAAAGAACTAGATGCTAACTTAAAAAGAAGAGGCTTAATTACCCTCACTGACCGTTAAGCAGGTTGAAGCTAAGACACCAATTTACCATACAGGCTAGGTTTGGAAGACCTAATTTAACGTGTAACTAGTGTGCCTATAAATTAGTAGTTACATAGGTATAAGCTATTGTGGTACCCAATTAATTGGATATTTAATTCTTTTTGCTCTTGGAGAGGATTAAGAAAGGAAGTATTAGTATAAACAACCCAAACACAACCCAAACAAAACCACATATAATCCAAACGATCTCGATTAAAAACTGTTTCATGAAGACTTATTTTGACAAAGGCTGTCTGTATATAACAGGATAATGGGACGAAGAGCCGAAGCCCCCCGTCCTACCGTCCTACTACTGTCAGAGCCCAGGCCCTGCTGCCTCGAATGCTGGATTTGGCACCAAAGCAACTAGCACTTGTGGCTCAGCAGCAGCTACTACTGCCAACGTAACAACTGGCTCAGCCATGCCTATGCTAATGCCGAACTGTGTTTGTGGCACCCAAGTTGGCAAGCTACTGCCCTCCGAGTTACCAACGAACTCCGCAGAACGATAGACAGGGTGGCCGTTCATGAAATAGCCCTTGCCTGTAGTGCCTATTTGCACCTGCTTATCCTTTGCGTGGAAGGGCTGGTTGCTCCTCTGCACCCTAATGTGGCCCTTAATCGTAGAGCCGTGTTCGAGCTTGAACTTATCTAAGTAGCCCTGCAATTGCTCCTCTGTACCCTTAAGGAAAGCAACGGCTGCACTTTTAACAAATGCCTTTTCCCCGAAGTAATCCTCCTGAGCTATTACTTCGCGGACCATGATACTGAACACCTCAGTATCGTTTATTCTGTTGATGACGGTAATTTCACCGTCTGTCAATTTGCCTTCAATTGTGACCATGTCTGATAAAGATTTAAATGTTAATAAATAGCTTCGAAAACCCCCTCGGGGATTCTAGGCTAAAAATTAGGAGGGGTGCTTAATAGGTTATAGGATACTGAAACCGTACAAAAACCAGAAAAAATAAAAAAAGTTAAAAAAATTAGGTTTTCTGAAAAATATTGCCTATCTTTGCATTTGTTCAGCTTCCCTGGGAATAGCAACCTAACGAGAATTAAGCTCCAGGAAAAACCGAGTTTTATTAGTAGCCTCATCTTTAAGTAGATAGGATGGTGAAAAAAGTTACCTTGGCAGAACAAAAACGACACTGATATAAAGGTAGGTGCGTGGATGGATTAGACAGAAGTAGTCTGGTGAAGTAACACCAAAGAAATCATCCCGAGCTAGAGAATCACTGCCTACTGGAAAATCGCTGTTAAACAAACAATAACGACACAAAAAAAAGATACTGTGTTGTAAAGGATTTTTTATGTTCAGTTAATAACAAAAATGAAAGATAAAGACTTTGAGTGGGATGATATAGACGATAGTCAAGATATCCCTGAGGATATATGAGGTTTAAACTAAGATATAGTGGAAACTATACACCAAACCCTAGTAGGTTTAGGATACTGGGCGACCCAGTATTGCTGGGAAATAATGTGTGGGAGTATGAGGTGGAGTACCTTGAGGGTGTGTCCACTTTTAATGATAAATGGTATAACGAAAATTAAATGATAATAAATGCACCACTCCGTTCTGGGGTGAATATAGGTACATGGAACCTATCGAAAGTTACTAAGGTTTGTAATGGAGGAACTTGGTCTGAGGATCCTAACAACTTTGCTACAGACGCACAATTAAACGCATTGGCTGCTTCTGGGAAGGAAGTAGTCTACTCTGTTTGTTTAAAAAGAACCCCTGCACAAGAATTGGCCGAGGTGAATAGATATATTTCAAAGGGTATCACTATAAACAGTGTTCGACTTGGTAATGAAGAAAGCCAAGACTCTTCTCTAGATGGGGTTTGGCAAAATGCTGCATTTGCTTTTGGGGAGTCTGAAGCTGAGATTTATTTTAATAAAGCACAACTGTACTCAGCAGTGCTGCCCTACTCTAAGATATATTCTGGTGAGTTTCCCTCTAACCAACAAGGAGTTAGGTTCAAACTATTTAGAGAGGGTTGGAACTCTAAGCTTATAAGCCTTATGGGGCCTACTGATAGGTTAGACATGCACATATATCAAAACTATGGTAAGGTTGAAATAGATTTGTCCTACTTTGATACTGTAGCAACTTGGCCTAACGGGGTAGTTATTATAGAGTCTGGGGTAGCATCCTCTACTATCACAACTTCTACGGATGTTTACACTATTACAGTTGGCTTGTGGACTAAGATTAGAGCTAAGATGAGGTCTATAGATGAGTTTGGTCTACAGCTTATGGAAAACCTAACTTCTAATATAGGGTTAGTTTTTAACGGTGCTCTTACTCCTCTAGGAGAGTGGATAAACGGATTATATATTAATGGTGAAGAGCCAGGAGACCCTGTAGTGAGGGTAGTTTACGTGCACTACCTATTTCCAGCTTGGATCTCAGGTATCTATTCGTACGGGTTGTATGACCTTTCTGACGGAAGGAAAAGGGTGTTTGCTAAGAGTCTTAAATCAGAAGCTCTTGTAGAGGGAAGTATATGGGTGAATTAAATTTGGTTATTACAAAAATTTTACTTACCTTTGTACAGTGGATACAAGTAAATGTATAATATGTGAGGAACAAAGGTTTACGTACCTATCAGGAAAGTGCATAGAATGTACTTTTGGCTGGAGGTGGGAGCTTGAAAGTGAAAATAAAAAAGATGATTGACTATGACGACTATGATGATGAGGTGAACGATGATGAAGTGTATGAAGACTCTTTTTTCGAGGGGGTATCAGACTTAGTAAAAGACTTTCACTCTAATGGGCACTATGAAATACACGTCTGTACTAACGGAGATATGTTTGATATGGCAGATGTGGCCTCTATATTTGATACACCAGAAAAACTAGAGGAAATTGGGTTTGGGGTGAGAAATAGGACTGTAGTGGCCCTAACACCCTCTGGTTTAGAAGTGCTACTTCATAATGGTTTTTCCTCTGTAGAGATAATAAGGGAATTCGATTACGAAGAAGATGACTATTAATATAAAAACAGATAAGAAGGGATACTTCTTGAGGTATTACGAGTTAATGAATCCTTTTTTTAATTTACCCCCTTTAGAAAGAAGGGCCTTAGCACTAATAGCTGAGGAATACTGGATCAACTACGAAGCAATTGGTAAGGAGGATATAGCTTGGAGGTTATCTATGGATTACGATGCTAAGATGAGGGTGAGAGAGTCCTTAGGAGACATTTCTTTTAACTCTCACGCTAATATACTTACATCCTTGAGAAAGAGGGGGGTTATAGTAGACAATAGAATAGTACACCCGTATCTTATAGGTAACAGTAAAGATACTACACTTACTTTTAAGTTTACAATAAATGAGGAAGGACCAGACAATAAGAAACATAGCTAACAAGATATCCATAGAAAAGATCCAACCTAAAAGTGTTGTGTACACAATAGTAGAAAACTACTATAAGATGATAAAGGAGGATATAGTAGCACAAGAAAATATATGGGACTACAAGACTTTTTTAATACCCAGTCTGGGTAAATTCACATTAAAGTTTAAACCCAAACTAAAAAAAGATGAGTGGAGAATACAAAATACTAACAATCCTACAGAAGGACGGCAAAGATCTGGAGATATACGATTCAATACTGAATCAGAGGTTAGAGAAAGAGACCAGGGAGCAGTACATCCTACGGAGGAAATTAAACGAGATGAGGGCAAAGAAGAAGGACTTTATCCACATATCAAGTTTCTTGATCCCTTCGATTGATGAAGATGGTAAGATACTGAGGGATGGTAAATCTAACATTATTTATAAGGGTAAATCCAAAGGGGTAACCTATAGGAGACCTAAGAAAGTGCAGGATGAAAGTAAGAAAAAAGATCATATGAGTCTTATAGAAGACTTTGAGAAGATTCTTATTGAAAGAAAGAAGGAAGAATTAAAAAAAATAAAATAGTGGATAAAGATTTAAAGTTCGGAGAACAGGAAGTAAAACATTACACAGAGGAGGAAGCAGAAGCACTCCTCGACAAAATAGGTTTAGAACCTATAACAAGCTCAGTGATATTCTACATAGAACCTAAGAAAGAGGAGGAAGATACCACTCTAGAAATGGAGTCATTGGAAAATGAGCATAGGGGTGGGAGGAAGTATATTAAAATACTAGCTGCGGCAGAAAATTGCTTGAAAGTTAAAAAGGGAGACTACGTAATACCTAGGTTTCAGTTCCATGAAAATGGGGTGTATATGCCACCTACAAAACCACTTATGATAGACGACTGTTTTTATCATGTACTAGAGGAGCATCAATTGCTAGCTATAGTTAAAAACCCCCCTCTATGATAAGAGAAGTACATTTTGGCAAAGATGTAAGGGATAGGCTTCAGAAGGGTGTAGATATAGTTGCAGATGCAGTTAAGTCTACCCTTGGTCCTAAAGGTAGGAATGTTATAATAGATAAAAACTATATAACTCCCCATATTACAAAAGATGGAGTTACGGTGGCTAGGAGTATAACTCTTGAGGATCGTTTTGAGAACATGGGTGTCTCTATGCTACAAGATGTAGCTACTAAAGCCCTAGATCAATCTGGGGATGGTACTACAACGGCTATAGTACTAGCCCAAGCTATACTTAAGGAGTCTATGTCCTTAAGGGATAGGGATGATACTAATACTATCCAGCTGTATGAAGAGATTCTGCTTGCAAAAGATATTATGAAAGAGAAGTTGTTAGAGATAGCAACTCCTATAAAGAATAAAGAAGATCTCTATTCTGTAGCTCTTATATCTTCTAATGGGGATAAAGAAGTGGCCTCTTTAATATCTAATGTGTACCACGAAGTTGGTAAGGATGGTTCTATTACGGTAGAGGATTCTTCTACTGAAAGGTCTTGGTATGAAATAACAGAGGGTACTAGTATAGAGCAGGGGTACGTATCTCAATACTTTGCAGAAGATGAGGGTAAAGGTGTAGTTAATTTTGAAGATGCTTATGTTCTAATTACTTCTGATAAATTTGAGACTTTAGAACAAGTACAGGGTATTATGCCATTCCTACAAGAGGCCCACAAGAAAGGTCGACCAGTTCTTTTTATAGCAGAAGAGTTTGATTATGCAGGTTTGCACACTCTATTAGATAATAGACTGAGGAATAGTCTTAGGATTGTTTGTGTAAGAGCCCCATCAGTTGCTACCCTTAGGCAAGAGATACTTAAAGACTTGGCTGTAATAACTGGGGCTCATGTAATGAGTGCTAAAGAGGGGACTCCTATTAACAAACTCAAAAATACTTACGTAGGTACAGCCACACGAGTGATTGTAACTAGGGATAAGACTACTATTATAGGTGGCGGTGGTGATAAAGAAGCTCTTAAACAGAGAATTGATATCATTAAAGAGAATATTACCACTATGGGTAAAGATAAGTGGGGGCAAAAAAGATATGCAGATAGGATAGCCGTACTTGAGGGTAAGGTTGCCAGAGTTTATATAGGTGCTTTTACAACAGTTGCCCTAAAAGAAAAAAAGGATCGTGTCGATGACGCTCTCCAGGCAACTAAAGCTGCACTAGAGGAGGGTATAGTCCCTGGTGGTGGTCATACACTTATGGTAATAAGAGAGTTTATACCAAAAACTCCAGGGGGTAGTATTTTGTACAGAGCTTGTGCAGCCCCATTTAATAACATTCTTTTGAATGGTGGTTATGACCCCTCAGTATTTAAACTAGAGCAAGGGTTTGACGCCAGAAAGGGGGAACACTGTAATCTTTTAGATTCAGGTATCATAGACCCAATGAAGGTGACAAGAGTGGCACTAGAAGCAGCTTGTTCTATAGCGGGTCTTCTAATGACTACAGAGTGTGCAATAGTGAACCATTTGAATGAAAATGATCTGGCCCAGTTGCAAAGAGGTAGTAAAGATAATTCATCTAATTTTAGTTAAATGATTAAAAATAAATATAACGTAGGAGATAAAGTATACTATAATCTACCAGGGGGAGAACAAGGTATTGTACTAGATTGGTGTTACTATTTTACTTCAAATACAATAGTGTATGAAGTTACATGGGGCCCGGGACAATCATTTCCTTGTACAGATAAGGAACTTATAACTGAAAAGATAGTATATTAATGGGGCTACTGTCGACATTTGATGAAGAGGAGAACTTTTGGAATGTATATCCGCAATTTAAAATAATGGGATTGTACAAGGATCTTTATAAAAAGGATCCTGTGCACAGCTCTAAAATAATGTGGGCTATAGCATTCCTTTGTGACCCCTCTGAAAGTAATATTTACAGGAATATTCCTGAGGATGAAAAAATGCAAGTGTTGGCTACAGACTTTCTAGAGGACTCAAAGTTTTCTTGGGAGGACTACTTGGAAGAGATACACCAATTTAAACAGATGGCACTCTCTCAAGCAGAAAGAAGCTTAGTCACATGGAACGAAACTATGGCAATGAGGGATAAAGAGGTAAAAAACCTTTACAAGATGGCACTTAAATCAGGAGATTTAGACGCTATAAAAACCTTAGACAGCATTTTAGCTAATACAGCTAAGTTCTATGCAGACTATGAGAAGGTTGCTAAAGCTTATAAAGAAGAGTTAAACAAACTAGGTAGGGGTGGTAAAATACAATCCCTTTCTAGCTCTAATGAAATATGAATGAAGAAAAAAAATACAGGGTGCACTTATTAATGAAAGTGGAGGGGCCTGACAGTAAAACTTATAGGGTAAAAAGAAATCTCAGAACTAGTGAAGTTGGTGTACTCAAAGATGACTTCGAGGAGGTCTTTGAATCTTTTGGTATAGAAGTAGAAGAAGTAGTAAGTAGATTTATAAATTTAGTCGATGAACAGTAAAGAAAATAAAACACATGTAGTGTTTATACACAATAACACACCTAAATCTTTTGGTGAGTTGCAAACTAAGGTAATAAAAAAGTTTTCTATGGTTGATGGGGACACGGTGTTGTTCCACATGGTAGAAAGCAGAAAAAGTCCCTACAAAGTACCTTTGTACCAAACTAGGCCCAAGGGTTGGAGGTTTTGGAAAAGTACTGTAGTAGATTTAAAAGAATTAGAACTAACACAAAAAAAGTCTTGGGTAGAAGGTAAGTACTTTTCTGTTAGTGGAGAAATAAAATTAAGCCTTGCAGGAGACGAAAGAGCAATACAATTCTAAAGACTTTCTTCTAAAAGAAATTCCTTATTTTAATCCTGTATCACAATCCCATAAAAGGGCCTCGTGGTGGAAGGAGCAAAAGAGGAGAAGTATTGAGGGGTTCTGGCATTCTGGAAAATGGATGCCAGGCCTTCTTTATTTTTATGTGAATTTCTGTAAGATAGAGATGTCCCACGATAAAAGTAAAAAGATGGTAGCCCCTTGGTTGAGAGATCTTGAGTGGGACAAGGCCTTTGTGAAAGCAGAGGCTATGGGCTTTTCGGGGTTCGAGGATGACCAAGATTTTTCTTGTAACCACCTATTAAAAGGTGATTTATCAGATGATGAACTGAAGAAATATCATACTATAGACCAAGACACCCAAAAAATAAATACCAGGTCCTACAACAACTTATTTAATAAGAAAGGGGAAAGGAAAGCTTATGTAAACCCTAGGGTATACTTAAGGAAGTTACACAATGAAAATAAGGGGAGAGCTGTATGGTTAAACCATGCTCACAATCTTATAGATCTTGAATCACGAGATGGTGGTAAATCCTTTAATGCAGCAGGGGAAATAACACACGACTTTTTATTTGATGGTGCACTATACTATGATGAGTACCTAGAGGGTAAAAAAGAAGGTAAGGCAGGTGTAACCCAAATCTTAGTGGGTTCGATTAATGCTACTTATGGTAATGCCCTACTTAAGAAGTTCAAAGATATGTTAGCCTTAATGCCAGGAAAGGTATTGTATAATGGTGTGGAGTACCCCTCACCATTTTCTGTTAGTACCTCAGGGTCTCTTAGGTCTGGGATGAGGTTTGTAAACGAAGATTCTGGGTCTCAGGTAATCCATGTAACCTTTAAAGATAATCCAGGAGTTGCAGCTGGACTCCGTTGTTCTAAGGTATTTCTAGAAGAGGTGGGGTACATGAATAATATTAAAGATGTTTTAGCGGGGCTAAAGGACGTAGTGTCTGCCAGTGGAGAGCAATATGGAGTCATCCATATGTTTGGAACGGGTGGACTGTCAAAAGGATTAGCTGCAATCCACACAATGGATATTATGTTTGACCCCTTAGCATATAATTGTTTAGGGTTCCCTGATAAGTGGGAAAATAGAGATAGTCCTATAGGGTATTTTGTACCTGGGACGATGGTACTTAACCAGTTTAAAGAGGGGTTTAACTTAGAAACAAACTTTAAGAGAGCAGAGGATTGGGTAACTGAGTATAGAAAAGAGGTAGAAAAAAACAAAGAGCTTTACGCAGGTCGTATAATCAATAGGCCACTAGTGCCTAGTGAGATCTTTTATAACCAAGACTCTAACTTCTTTCCTACTATAGATCTCAAAATGCAAAAGGGGGATATAGAATCAGACCCTAAAAGGTATGAGTACGCCCACTGGAGGGGTTTCTGTAGAGTAAGGGCAGATAATGTAGAGTTTCAAATAACAGGTGACGAGCCTATAAGAAAATACCCCTATAAATCTACAGCAGCCCACCAAGGTTGTGTAGAGATATTCGAGCATCCTGTAGAGATAATGGGGGAGGTTCCAGGTGGAATTTACATAGCAGGTTGTGACCCTGTAGATGATGATGGCTTTGAGGGGTCTCTTCAGTCAGCATTTATAATGCATAGGCTTACTAGGCGAATAGTAGCAGAGTATACAGCTAGACATGCTACAGTAGCAGAGTATTACGAGAACCTTAGAAAGCTCCTTATTTACTATAATGCTAAATGTAATTACGAAAGTAATAAAAAAGGATTGTTTGCATACTTTCAGAATAAGAGGTCATTACATCTTTTATGTGAAACCCCTAAAATACTGCATGATAAAAACATGCTTAAAACTCAATCGGCCCTCAACAAGTCTTATGGCACTCTAGCTAGTAAAGAAGTCAATAAGTTTGGTAGAGATCTTCTTAAAACTTACCTTTTAGATAACTCTTATAAAAATCCTGAAGTCAACAATGTATTTACTATAAGGTCTCTAGGTATGGTACTGGAACTCTTGTTTTGGAATCCAGAAGCTAACTTTGATAGGGTGTCTGCTTTGGGTATGTTAATGATACTTTTATCAGACCAAGAAATGATGAGTACAGAGTCTGTTGTTAATAAAGTCTCTGCATCTGCGGATGCATTTTGGGACAGACCCTTTAAAGGGAAAAGCCATAATAATATGCACAAATTACTTAATATACCCCCAAGAATTCAATGAGTATTAAAATAAATATCGTATTATTGTAAGTTATGAGAGGAAGATCGGTTCAAACATTCCCGTCCCAAAATAGGTCTACCAGTTCTAAAGTCAATGACAAGAACTGGCAAAAAGCATGTATAGATGGAGCTGAGGCCCTTACTATCTACTCCAGAGATCTTATCAGAGAGAGTTTGTATAATAAGGCTATAAACTACGATCTAGCTAATGGCATACTAAATATAGGGGACCTAGAAAAGGTATGTAACCCTATGGGGTTTGAGGGGGACTTTCCTGCTACATTGCAGAATTACCCTATTGCTATACCTAAATTAAACCTCTTGATAGGAGAAGAGGAGAAGAGAAGATTTGAATACAAAGTTATATCTACTTCCTCAGAAAGTAACTCTGAAAAAGAAGAGAGTAAAAAAGCGGAGATTATAAAATCCCTAGCACAGTCTCTTACTACCCCAAACCAAAGCGAGGAGCAGGGTCAGGCTAATTTAGAAAAAATTGAATCTTTCTACTCTTACGAGTACCAAGACTTTAGGGAGATGATGGCATCTGATATACTTGCTTATCAGTGGCACAAACAAAATTTAAAAAGGGTTTTTAATAAGGGTATGTATGATGTACTTATTGCAGCTGAGGAGTCTTATGCTATAGATATAGTAGCAGGAGAGCCTAAAGTAAGGAAGGTAGACCCCCTTACTTTTTATACTTATGGTATGGGTAAATCCCCTTATGTAGAAGACTCTGATATCATAATCGAAGACGGTTATTTATCTACAGGGCAGGTAATTGATGAGTACTATGAAGACCTTAAACCCGAAGATATTACGTATCTAGAAGGTAGCTCTCGTACTAGTGGTGGCGGTAGAAATATAAACCACACACCAGACTACCCCAACCCAGAACCCTCTTGGAGTGCAGAGATATTTAATAGTGGCCACTTTATGTCCCCAGGGTCTGGTACATCCAGTCTTACATCTAGTTTTGATAGTGAGGGTAATATAAGAGTTACTAAAGTTGTGTGGAAGTCTAGGATTAAGCTTAAAAAAGTAACTGGTCATGATGAGGAGGGTAACCCATACGAAGATATTAGAACAGAGGAGTATAAGCTAGGAGATGGTGAGTCCTTAACTGTATTTTGGGTAAACGAATGGTGGGAGGGGACTAGGATAGGTGATGATATTTATGTTAAAGTGCAAGCTAAGCCTGTACAACTGAGAAGCCTCAACAACCTTTCTAAATGCCACCCTGGTTACGTAGGGACTGTTTATAATATTAATACTAGTAAGGCAAGGTCTATGTTTGACCAAATGAAGCCTTATCAGTACCTCTACAATATTTTTATGCGAAGGTTAGAATTAGCTTTTGCTCAATATAAGGGACCTATATACGAACTTGACATTTCTAAGAAACCTGCAGACTGGGAAACCGAAAAGTGGTTATACTATGCAGAGGTTATGGGTTGGTCTATAGTAGACGGATTCAACGAGGGTAATAAAGGTGCAGCACAAGGAGTACTATCAGGCAACTTCAATAGTATGGGTGGTAGGGTCATGAATGCTGATATAAGTGGCTTTATAAGGTCTAATGTAGACATGCTCTCCTATATAGAAGGTCAAATAGGGAGAGTCTCTGGTGTGTCACAACAAAGAGAGGGTCAAGTGGGTCCTAATGATTTAGTGGGTAGTACAGAAAGGGCGGTAACTCAATCTTCTCACATAACAGAACCCTACTTTGCCCTGCATGACGATACTAAGCTAAGAGTACTAACTGTTCTTTTAGAAACAGCTAAACATTGCTATAGGAACGAGACAGATAAAACTATTCAGTACGTACTAGATGACATGTCTGTAAGAACTTTAAAAATAGATGGAGAAGCATTAGCAGAGTGTGACTTTTCTATATTTATTTCTAGTTCTTCTAAGACTTTTGAAATAGAGCAATCTATTAAACAACTCTCCCATGCAGCAGTCCAAAACCAACAAATGGATGTATCCAAACTAATTAAGATCTGGAATGCCACCTCAATGGTTAAGATGGCTAAGGAGTTGGAAGACGCAGAAAAAGTAAAACAACTAGAAGCTCAAAAAGCCCAGGAAAGAGAACTTAAGAATAATAAAGAGATTCAAGAGTCAGCACTTGCAGCAGCAGAACAAACTAGGATAAGAGAGGATGAAAGTAAAAGGTTAGATCATGCAGATGCTTTAGAGGAGATAAGAATTAAAGGGGAAGAAGATAGAAAGACACTGCAAGTTAAGATCGCACTAGAGTCTGAAATGAGTATGATAGATGCAGATAATGACAAGATACCAGACCAACTTGAATTAGAAATGGCTGGTCAGCAAACAAGAATACAAGAGAAAGAATTAGTACTTAGAGATAAGGAGCGTATAGATAAAAAAGAAATAGAACTTAAAAAAATAGCAGCTTCTAAAAGCCATAAAAAAGCAACATAAAGCTTTAAGAATGAATAGTATTTTTTGTTAGTTAATAATTTGATGATTAATTTTGTATAACAATGGCAAATGATGTAGATTTATTTGACTTAGATTTACTTGGGAAACTGGGTATGAAAGTTGAAAAAGGAGAGGAAGAAGAAGAAATAATTCTTGATGAACCTTTAGATGAGGAAGAAGAGGAAGAGGAAAAAATTATAAAAACAGCTCAGGGAGACCCAATCTCTACAGAGGGAAATGAGGAAGACGAGGAAGATGAGGAAGATGACGACTCCCCTTTACTCAATTTTGCCCGATTGTTAAAAGAGAACGGTGTTCTCCCTGATGCTGATTTTAAAACTATAAAAAACTCAGGAGACCTTATAGGTTTAGTATCTGCACAGATACAGTCTGAGAATGAAAAGTATAAAAACTCTTTACCAGATCCACATAGAGATATCCAAGATCTTTTAGAAAAGGGATTTACCTCTCAGGAGATAAGGGAGTATAAGACTAATGAAATGACATTGGCTAATATAAGTCCAGAGGACTTAGAAGAGTCCTTTGACCTACAAAGGTCTGTGTATGAAGTATATTTAAAAACCCAAAATTACTCAGACAAGCACATTAAAAAGCTTCTCAATGTAAATGAGGTTGAAATAAAAGAAGAGTCTTTATTGGCTCTTAGTGCACTGAAAGAGAACCTTAAAGATGAAATGCAAGAAATTGCACAAACTAGGGCTAGTGAGGCTGCACAGATTAAAGCTAGTAATCAAAAAATACTAGACGACCTGAGACTTCAAGCAGAAAGTACTGAAGAGGTAATACCAGGACGAAAAATACCACTTGCTCAACGCAAGAAGTTGTTTGACATGATAGTAAATCCTATCAAAACAGAGAGTGGAATAGTGAATGCTATTCAAAAAACCAGAGAAGAGGACCCAATGAAGTTTGATATCACCCTGGCCTACCTCATTAACCAAGGAGTATTCTCTGGTAAATGGGACTCTATAATGAAAGTGGCAAAAACACAAGCAACTAAAGAATTTGAAACTTCTCTATACAACAGTGCTAGAAGTACTGGGAAAGCGGGAAATCAAACCCAGGAGATGTCGGTTAACGCACAAACTAAAAAGTTAATTGACGGTCTTCGCCACAAACTATAACACCCCCGATAAAATATGAAAATAAGTGATTTTGTAGAATATTTGCCTACTGATTGGACGGGTTTGACGACAGCTAATCATATAGGCCAAATTTATGGACTAGAGCCTCAATACGCTACTAAACTAGTTTCTAGACTTCTAGAGATTAATTTTGGAAACGATCTTGAGTCTTTTTTGAATCAATTCGACTCCTTGACTTTGGATACGAATGAAAGCTTCCGTTGGATGCTCCAAGGTAATAGTAGAAAAAACATTCCATTGCTTCGTTGTGAAGTAGATGGAGTCCCATCCCAACCAGCAGACCAAGTAGGTAAGTATGGTTCTAGGTTTACCCTTATATATGGTGAGCCCTATTTCTCCGATCAAAACTTGATTGTAGGTAATAAGAATGAAGCGTACCCTGTACGTATCGTACAAGAACCAACTCCAGTAGGCCCTAATGAATACCACTATCTCTGTGAATTATTTCACCCAGATGAAACAGTATTTATCCCTTTTGAAGAACTTCAAAATGGTACAAGGTGGTCTCGTGAGTGGACCCCAGTAGAAAGAACTCTCTCTACTAAAGGTGGTCTTGTGACTTACACCTCTCCCTTCTCTATGATTAACGACTTCTCCATGATACGTATGGAAGATACTCGTCCTGGAGATATGATCGACAAACCAGTTGCGTTTAGCTGGCAAGTACCTACAGGACCAGACTATACCAAGTCGGGTTCAGCACCAGGTAAAACTGATACTATGAGTACTTGGATGCAATATGCAGACTGGGAGTTCGAAACTCAATTTAGAGAAGAGAAAAATAAACTGTTGTATTTCGCACGTACAATGAAATCTTCTGATGGTACTTTCAAAAAGAAAGGAATCAGTGGGTACGAGATAATCCAAGGAGCAGGTATCCGTCAACAGATGGAGGCCAGTAACACAGCATACTATGGTGAATTTGACATCAAGTGGGCTACCGAAAGGATGTTGGATCTATCTGTAGGTAAACTATCTAAAGATAAACGTAAGTTTATTTGGAGGACAGGAGAGTGGGGTATGTACCAATTCTCTGAAGCCCTTGAAGATTATGTAGCATTGTATACCCCCTTGTTGGACCAGACTCGTGTAGTCGCTGGCAAGGATAACTCAATGACATACAAAGGTCAGTTCCTTAACTACATAGGACCTAATGGTGTAGAGATTACCGTCTCTCACGAGCCTATGTATGATAATCCAGAGAGGAATAAAGTTTACCACCCTAAGCGTGGTTTTGCTGAGTCATACCGATATGACATCTTGGACGTAGGTACTTCTGACGGAGAGCCTAACATCCGTAAGGTCTACAAGCGTGGATCTGAGGACATCTGGGGTGTTATTGAAGGACTAAGAAGTCCAGATAAACTCAAGACAAGGAATACTAGAATGGCTCACTCTACGGACGGTTACACTGTTCACAGAATGTGCGAACTAGGAGCAATGGTAAAAGACCCTACTAGAACAGTAGCTATTATACCATCAATACTCACAGGAGTAGGCGCTTACTAAGCGTAAAATAGATATAGGTATAGGAGGGGGTTTTTCCCCCTCCATTACTAGTTTAAGAACAAAAAGGCAAAATATAACAAAGATTATGGCAAATAATAAAAAAGAGAGTAGGGATATGAATTTTGAAGAGGTACCTAGTGTGGTAATACCCACCACACATAAACCTATACCAAGTTTTTCACTACCAAACAGAATAGTAAGAATTAAACCGATAGTACGTAAGAATTGGCTACCAGAAGGACATGATGGAGAATTTCTCTTGAGTCATACAAAAGAGCTGTTCTCTTGTCCCATAGATTCAACAGGAAACTTTGCAAAAGTGTTGAGTGAGGAAGAGAGGCTGTTTTTAGAAAAAAAGCTAAACCTCCTTCCTGGAGCAATGAGCCACTACTCTAAATCTTCGGCTAGAGGTCAAAAGTATTCTTTTTGGAGTCCTATGACCACCTCAGTATCTTTGGATAGAGATGGAAAAACACTCGATTTAGCTAATCCACAAGACTATGCTCATTATAAAATGCTGTTGTCCCACAGTGATCTTATAGCCCCTTCTTGGGACGATAGGAACAATAAAGCTACCTATAGGTATGCTATGGTGGATAATCAACATGAAGAGCTTACGGACTTTAGAAAAGCAGAAGCTGAAGCTGAAGCATGGCAGAAGTACTATGAAATGGGGAGTTCTGAAGAAGAGATGAAAGATTTCTTAGCAGTGTTCCACAATAAAAAAATACCTGCTGACAGCTCTGTAAAATGGCTAAGGGGTCAACTAGGTAAGTGTGTTAACGAAAATATGACTAGGTTTATGAGCCTAGCTAATGACCCAACTTATAGGACTAAAGTATTCCTAGAAAAAGCTGTAAATGCAGGGGTAGTTAAAAAGAAAGGAAGAGGTTTCTTCTTTATAGGTAACGCAGAAACTGTTTTTACAGCAACTGAGATACTAGAAGAGTTGGACCCAATAAACAACTCTGAAAGGTACCTGTCTGTAAAAACACAGATAGAAATGACCAATGACTCTAAGTAATGACAGCTAATGAGATGGCTTACAGTTTTGATGTTAGGTATGATGCCATATCTACATTATCCTTGCCTGGATATATAGACTCGGAGAAATCCTTGTTTCTTAATTTAGCTCAAGAGAGGTTAGTCAAATCTTATTACAACCCTGAAGGAAATAAGTACAAGAAGGGATTTGAAGGTACAGAGAAACGTAGGAAAGACCTTTCTAGGTTAGTAAGAACTTCGGTTCTTCCAGATGGTACCCCAAAATGTGTGTTAGTCCCGGGTAGTAGTGGTGGCTTAAGTTCTACTAGTAGGTACTTTACTTTACCTGACGACTTTTGGCTATCAATAGTGGAGTGGGGTTTTTCAAAAGAAGATACTACTGCAAGGCCTCCTAAACCTCTAGAGCCTAGGTATGATGTAATTCCTATAACTCATGATGAGTACAACATACAAAAAAGTAACCCATTTAATAAACCTAAATGTGGTAAAGCTTGGAGACTTGATATAACTACTGATGCAGGTGTAAGGTACCATGAAATTATAGCCGATGTACCATTAGTGCAATATCATGTAAGGTATATAAAGAAGATGAATAATATCGTAGTGAATACTGAAGATCCAACTACTCAAGTAGATTCCGAACTGGATGATACACTCCACAGAGAAATTGTAGATATAGCAGTAGAGCTAGCATTGGAAACAGTAGCAGACAGACGTTTCCAATCAATGAAAATACAAAACCAGAATATTGAATAATTAATTTTTAAATGAAAACGCATGTTCTCAAAACAACAATCAAATATCCTTCGCTCCCTTATTGTGGGGAATGCAGTGGATACTGTATCTGGACTAACTGCTGGAACCGATAAAATCTCAAGTGCGGCTTTTGCCACTGGTGAGGTAGTGGTTACTTCAGAGTCAGGCACACTATTGGATGCTGGTACTATAGCCAACTTCCAAAAAGTCCGTTTTACCCAATTTAGGGCTGATGGATCAACTCGCTCCTCTGATGTAGTGGATCTAGGTACTATTAAATCTGTAAGTTGCTACCCTTTTAGGGATGTTACTCAGGAGCAGACTGTTATAGGGTTTGACCCTACAACTAGTACTGGTGCAATTGATGTACTTAATCTAAACACCTACTACCTTCGAGTTTATGACCAAGCAGACTCTCGTTTGGGTTTTGCAAGTCAAAATATAATTCAATCTCATATGACCTCTGATGCCAACGCAACTCAGGCTGAGATAGCAGTTAAGCTAGTAGACATTCTTGCTGCAAACAACGAGCGTAAAGCTGATAGGAAACTATTGGTAGAAGCTACTGGTGATTTGTCGACTGCAACTACAGGCGCAGCTCCAGGAAGTACTATATTTACTAATGGCTCAAATGCTGCTACCTTCGCAGGTACAGCTGCTATAGGTGAGTATATATCTGTAAGTAATGTTATATACCAAGTTAAATCTGTAGTTAGTAATGTAATGATCTTAGATCGTCTGTTTACTGGAGCCAGTGCAACTGTTGTTATAACAAACAGCTTTCAAGTAACCTCTACTTCTGTACCTTGTGGTGTTCGCATCACAGGAACACCAAACTCTTTCCGAGCAGGAGACGAGTATTTCCGTGTAACCCGTTTTAAAGTGGGTCTACAGGATTTTGGAGATACACCAGTAAGAGAAGTTTCTAAAGGTGATCCTGGTATCGGAAGGTATGAGCAAGTCGCTGAGCTAGAACTTTGGTCTGAAGGAAACAACTTCCACTATTACAGGAAGGATTTTCAGTACAGGTTTACACCATCAGTTGTAATAGGGGCGGAATACAGCTCCCTTACTATTGAGTATTCAGAAACCACTCAAGGTGGAATAGGACCTCGTCCAGTTTCTCCTAAAGCTCTCACTTTGAACTTTGAGCTTACAGCTGGTAGCAGGCTTGCAGATGATGCTGGTACAGCAGGCTATAATGAAGCTAAACTAAATGCTGGTGGTGGTACACTTGCTGCAACTAAATCAGGGCTTGCTCTTGTAGATGCAATTAATGCCATACCAAACATAGCTTCTGTACTTAAAACCCGTTCAAACGGTGCTACTATTTTAGTAGGTACAGATTTGTAATTAGAACTAACCAATAAACTAAGATGGGGAGAGTGCCCTTCTCTCCCCTTTCTTTTACCTAAAAGGGAACATACCTATGATATCACTATCCTTTGACATATGTAATGACTGTAACACTCTAGTGTTTACAGAAGCTACAGGTATCTATAGTGCCACCAATTTAGGTGGGTATGGTTCTCCTAACGAAGCTTCAAGCTTTTTTACAGGAGAACTTTCTGTTTTTAAAAAAACAGACTCCACCAATCCTATAGCAACTTATACTATAATTCCTGATGGGTTGGGTACAGAAGTAATTCTAACACCACTTCCTGACGGTATATACAGGTTTGTGTATAGAATCACAGCTACCGATAGTAGTGTTTTATACCAAAACTCTAGTTTTATGTACTTTTATTGTGATATAAAAGAATGTTTAATGAACTGTATCACAAAAGATATAGATGATGAATCTAATATAGTAATGCTACAAATGTTTAACATGTTTTTGTGGGAACTAGAATATTGTGGTAATTATGAATCAGCAGAAAAACACAGGCTGAGATTAAAAGAATTGTGTGATATGGCCTCTAAAAAATGTAACTGTTAATGTGTAATTGTAGCTCTACTAAATGTTCGGGTAAATGTTCTATGACCCTACCTGTTGGACCAACTGGTCAAGATGGCCTTTCAGCTTATGCTATTTGGTTGGCCTTGGGTAATACTGGTGGCGAACAAATCTTTTTAGACACCCTTATAGGAGCTGACTGTGTGTGCCCTATAAGTAAGTATACTAGAGGGTTTACCACCTCAGCGACGCATGGTAGCTCTTCGGGGTTAACTTTTGATATTTCTGCAGCTGATTTAGCTCTACAAGGTGTAACCTCAAACCCACTATTGTGCGTAATGACTATATACTTCAGATCTCGTATAACAGACCCCTGGAGGCTCATAGCACCGAATTACGGTAATATAGGTTATAATGAAACTGGAGATGTCTTAAAAGATGTTGTAGTAAATACATCTGGTATCTCCCTGGCTTTTAATAGAGAGGGTCATTTTAGTGTAGTAGTCATAGGCTAATGACTGGGATACTTGAGATAATAGTCAGATCCAGAGTTGCACAGGCAATATGCTGCATCACACCCAATAGTACCATATGGGCTAATAGGTTGTGTGCAGGTATGGACGTGTGCGAAAAACAAATGTATGCATCTTTACTAATAAGTTTTATTACTAATAATGTATGTGAAGAAGAGGGTATACTTAAATCCAACTTTACAGAAGAACAGTTTTATACAATATTTGACAAGATTGCTGACCTTTTGTGCATAAGGTGGAATCTTTGTATTCAAGACGAAACAACAATACTTAACACCCTTACAGGGGATGTCATACAGTGGGTGGATTTACTACCCATAGACGACACTACTGGAGAGGCTTACCAATGGAATAATTAAATGACTAAGATAAAAGAACAACCGAATTTCCCTGTAATAGGTATTACTGATGCTGTCCCTGTAGATAGGAATACTTCTGACGGGTACATACTATTAGGGGACCTTAAGACACAATGGATAGACCCTATTGAAGATAGTGTTACTAGCCTTACTAGTCAAGTAATTACTCTTTCTAACAACTACCTATTGAAAACAGGTGGTACTGTTACGGGTCACATAGACCTTACAGGGGGTCCTTACTCGGGTCGCAACGCAATAGATTATACCTACCTTGGTCAAAGGTTAAACGAATACCTTCAACTCTCAGGGGGTAATATGTCAGGGTATATAAAATTAAATGCAGATCCTACAGAGGGGTTACACCCAGTAACACTACAGTACCTACAAAGTTATGTAGGAGAACTACCTGTGGGGTTTATACATATACCAGAAATTTATGATGCTTCTTCTAACCTTATACCCACTACATATGCTGGATCTAGCATACAAAAAGGAAACTCTTTTAACATAATAAATGCAGGTACATTAAGTGGGTTATTCTTTTTAGAAGAAGGAGATTTTCTCATAGCATTAGTAGATACTCCAGGAGTAGTATTAGCTAACTGGATGGCTATAAACTCTAACGTGTCGATATCTACAGATATTGTAAGGGGTCTTATTGAGATAGCTACCCAAGCAGAGGTTAATATAGGTACTGACTATAGTAGAGCAGTTACCCCCCTAACTCTTAAAACACACCTAGATTCTAGATTAGTATTTAGTTCTATAGGCACTAATATATACGACACTCTAAGTGGTTACCAAATATTTAACTCTGGTAAAGTATTTTCACTGTTTTCTCCCACTACTACATTTAACAGCAGTAACTATTCGATAGCAATACAAGCCTCTGGAGGGATTATCACTGCCGAAAGGGCAATAGTATTAGGAACTGTAGGAAGATCTTCTGAACAGTCCCTAACAACCTATATGGAGAGTTTAAGGTTTTATGGGGGGCTTCAAACTAATCCTAGGCTGTTTACTGATAGTGGTAATATACAAAACACTGAGTTTATATGTATACTTAATGCTAACAGCTCCCCAGCAAGCCCTGTAAATATGCCAAATAACCCCAAAGAGGGTCAAATGCATATTATAAGAAATTCTGGCATAGGTACATATACACTAGATGGTAATGGAATAGAGTTTTCTCTTACAGATGGTACTAATGTGTTTACAATAGAAGACTTTAACCCAGGTAAGTCTATAGTAGTAGTGTACTCCTCAAACAGTTGGATAATCATTGCAGAAGGTACTACAGGTACTGTATCACCTCCTGGGGGTAGTGAATCTACCACAGCAAGTAATATAGGAAGTGGAGTAAATATATTTTCTTCTGAGGTTGGTGACGACTTACAGTTTAAATCTATTTTAGGCGCAAGTGGTATAACCATAACTGATGATGGACCTACTGTTACAATAGGACTCTCTGGTGGTGGATCTAGTATGACTAGCTTTAGCATTTCAGATGAAAGTACTACAGAAAGTATAACTAACCTGGAGACTCTTACTATAAGGGGTTCAAATGCTTTAACAGTTTCTTTAGCCTCGGATACTTTTACAATAGATTTAGATACAACAGGTACGTCTACAGGGGATACACTTAAAATAGTAAGTCCAGGGGTCTATGCTTTTGCAGCTCCAGGTGGTGGTGGGGCCTATACTTTTTCTAGTGGTTTAACTGATATCTCAGGCAGTGTAAAACTTGGTGGCACTTTATCACAAAATACATTAATAGACACATCCTCTTTTTCTTTTAGTGTAGGAACGGGCGCACTGTCTCTTGTAGTAGATGGAAATAACGCAGGGTTTAAAACTATTAGTAGTGAATCTCAAAAATATTCAACTACTTCTATTATAGACTATACAGTAAACTCTGGTTTAATACAAAACTCTTCTGATAGAGGGGCGGGTAGTGCAAATGTAGCTTACAACAGGATGAGGTCTTTAGACACTATTTCTGGTATAACCTCTCCAGTTACTTTTCAAACCTTTACTGATTTAACATATATAGGTATTGGCCCTGGAAGTGAAGCTGGGTTTTCTTTTGATTTTGGTACCCCAAGTGTGGGTAGTAATAGGGAATTAACTTTTAGAGCTGATTTATCAAATGCAGGCTCTACTGCAAGTGTATTTGTAGAGCCTGATGTAACTTGGTATTTTTTTAAGTCACCTTTTACTACCCTTTCAAACCACCCAGACCAAGGCACTGCTATAGCAGCAGGACTAACTTATGGACAAATGTACCACACCGATGGAGTGTTAAAATATATATATTAAAAATGTCAAACTCACTTTCATACAAAGAAATATACAACCTAAGAAAAGAAGATTCCTTATTGATAGGTATTAATATACACCAGAGTACTCCACGGCTTGCTAGGGTTAGTTATAAAACTCTATTAAGCTTATTATCAACAGATTTGTCAACGGGCTCTGGAGCAGTTGAGTCTGTTAATGCTAAAATAGGTATAGTAACCCTTAATGCACTCGAAATACCTTTTGATGGAACACTTACTGGCTTACCTGCAAATGTTCAAGGCGCAATTGATAATCTGTTTGCTAATAAGAATGTATTTACCAGTGGTCTTATAGATGATGGTAGTGGTACTATCACTTGGGGTGGAGCTTTAGATTACTATACTCAAATAACTAATAAGGATGGTGTATCTTTTCTTGTAGATGGTGTTGTAGAACTATCAATAATGAAAGATAACATAACCCTACAAACTTCCTTTATAGGGGGTCTTATATTACCTAGGTCTGAAGCTGTGGCTAATAATGTAGAGCGTGTAGAGGGTATGATTAAATTTGACACAAATAGCCAACAGCTTATGGTAGTTAAGAATGGGGTGTGGCACAATATTACTACAACAATAGTATGAGTATAAAAAATAACATAATAATAGCTATGGGCTTGGTGGTGTTAAGCCTTTTAAGCTGTAGTAAAACAGAAGTACCTGCAAAGAAAACTTTTGCGGATGTAGCTGAATCATACAGGCCAGATGACCTTTGGGATTACTCATACCAAAATAGGTATGAGCAGTTAGATACTAATATAGCCGACTACTATGAAGGGTTTGCAGAGTATTTTCCCTATGTGGAATATAGTACCCCCCAAGATCCTATTAATATAGGTAATTTAGTACATGGAGGCAATCCTTATGGAGATCTTAGGGTAGCTTTTGATACTACTAATGGTAATATATACGGGGCCTATTGGTTTGATACTACCTATCAAGGTCTAGAACTATCCGTTATTATCTACACCCTACGCACAGACTACTCGCAGAATTGGGTGTATGTAATCAATAATACTGATAATACAATAGTTCAAATACAGGGAGAGACTTTTACACAAGATTTTTCTACAACCCCCTATAATCAATATGGCTCTTTAAGGCTTTTTGGTGTACCTAATGTACCTAATATAGGCTCTTGGGATGTCAATCCCTTTAAGGATACTCAAAATAGGTTGTATACAGCAGCTAGGTGGGACCACGAAATAATACTAACACATAATTCTGGTGCTATATTAAAAGGTCGTTGCTACTCTTATATTAGAAATGGAGAGGGGTTAAGCCAATCTTTATTTCAAGGTCAAGGAGTCCTCAACAGTTTCCCTACAAGCTTAACACCTTTAAGTACACCTCTTTATGACTCACCCTTATATACTATAGAATACCAAGGGCAAGAAGTAGAAGTAGCTGTGTACCCAGAGTCTATGAATAGTTTTGTAATAGGGCAAAATTTCTATGATGTAATCCCAGGGGTTGCACAAGGCCAAACAGGACTCTGTAGAACCTATGTACAAGGGATTGGCCCTAACGGGTTAATAAATATACCCATGTCAGAATTTACTAGAATAAAGCATCGTTCTAATAGGGGTGCTGCTACAACCTTTAATGCACTATAAACTATGTACTTTACAGAGAATAATGAAAAACCAGAGTTACTACTCCCCCAAATGCTTGAAGATATAGAGCAAGAGTATAGTATGTTGCTAAGACAAGCTATAAAATTATTCCCTTAATTTAGTTAAATAATATGGACTACCCAAGACCCGAGAGCGTACAAGAATTTATGTTTGTTCTTATAGAGAAAATGAAAACATTAGAATTGTCTATGGCCCAAGTAAAAGAAGAAGCTAAAACCAAAGCTGAGAAAATATATATAGCATCTTTTGAAAAGAGGTTTGAAGATATGGTTATAATCACCCTACAATTAAAAGCTGTTTATGACGAGGAGCAGATTATAAGAAAAGATAGGGAGCAACAAGAAGGTGTTACAATGAAACTAGAAAATATTAAAAAAGAAAAACAAAAAGACTTGCTTAACACTATATACTGGAGTCTGGGTATATTAGGTGTAATCATTTCTCTTGTGTACACAGTAGCTAAATTCTTTGCGTAATATGAATTATATTAAAAACATTCTCGCAGCTTTAGGTATAGGAGCAGCCTCTGTTGTTGGTACAGCTACTTATTTTGAATATAATGATGTGCAAAACACTCAAGAACAACTTGGGGATAAACTTAAGTTTAGATACTCCGAAACAGCTAAAATAGAAGGTATTTATATACACCACATAGCTGGTGATATGACCCCTAAACAGGTTGACGATTTCCACAAAAAGAAATTTAATGGTGGGGGTATCTCTTACCAACTCTACTTTGATGACGGGACAACACAGTACGTGAGCCCATGGGATGTACTTAAATCTCAGGCGTCTAAGCAAAATACTATTTCCAGAGGTTTTGTTTTTAATGGTAATTACATGAAAGATACTCCAGACCCTAGAGATGTGCAGCAATTTCAGATTATGTTATATTCAACTTTAAAATGTTTCCCACATATTAAGTGGGTTAGGCCACACAATAAAAATACATACTCTGCTACAGACTGTCCCGGAATAAAACTAGAAAAAGAACTCACACCTTACTTTTTCAAGACTAGAGAAGAGATGCAACCCTGGTTAGAAAAGATGGACAAACGCCTAATGAATAGTTGTAATGACTCAGAGGAAGCGTTTATAGATGGGGACCCCTGTTAAAAAAACCTAAAATAAATTAGGTTTCCTCAGAAATTCTTTATACCTTTGTAGGTATATAATATAATAATATGGCAAATAAAGTAAAAATGGAAGAGAATAAAAAAGATGTTACAGATTATGAACAAGTAACGGGCAGCATGACTAGTGTAGAATCAAAAGATATTACAAAGTCTGAACAAAAATCTGCCTATAGCGAAGACTATACTATAAACAGTTCAGATATTACTGTTATAACCCAGATTTTTGAGTTGGCTAAAAAAGGTTGTTTAGATAATGATAACCTTCTTATGCAAGTAATAGGGTACAAACAAACCTTTATGAACAAGATAAACACCCTGGTAGGTGTTAGGGATTAATATAAAAACACTTGTGAAGATTGGGCTAGTCTTAGTAGGACTAGCCCTTCTTTATATCTATTTAGAACCCACTTCTGAAAAAGATGATTTTTCAAAGAAGCTTAGGGAGCATGAGAACTTAATAGATATTGCAGACCAATCAGAATCTACTTTAGAAGATCTTAGCATAATAGAGGGTTTAAATAATCAAAATCTTAAGGATATAGAATCTTATAGAAAGAAGATAAAAAGTTTAGAAAAAGAAATAAATGAAAAAATTCCTAATATTCGTAAGCTTCCTTCTAATTCTAGGGACAGCCTTTGGGCAAGTGTCGGGCAGTTTATCATTAGTTCCCGTCAGGATGCTGTACAACAACAAAGCCGTGATAGTATTCACAACTGAACAAGAAGCACTTATACTAGAAGGTTTTGTAAGGGCACTTCAATATAAAGATGCTGCTCTTTTATGTAGGGACTTAATAGATGAATTAGAAATTAATTTAGTAGTTAAGCAAAGTTTGATAAAAGATCTTGAGAGTAATCAAAAAGATTTTATTAATTCAGTAAAAGTCCTCATAATTAGTAATGAAGAGTTAAGGGGAGAAAATAAAAAACTAAGAAGAAAAGCCTCTAGGGGAAATAGAAAGTTTTTTGTAGGTACTGGAGTAGGTATTGCACTTACTACAACCGTAGCTCTTTTAATCAAGTCTTCACTAAATCCATAATAAATGAATATAAAAGAAGTAAAACAATTCTTAAGAGATAAACCTGGTTACCTTAAAGAGGGTAAATCAAGACTATCAAGTATACTAGAAAAACAGTTTGGTAAAAACATTTCTACAGATCTATGCGCCGAAGCAATACGAGATGTACGAGAAGAGCTAAATGGTACTATAGTAGTTATACAAGATAAGTCAACTGCTATTAGCACTGAAGGCTTAGCACTTAACTCTATGTGGCAATCAGCCAGTGGGGAGTGGTTAAAAAGCTACAAAGCAGTGGGGGTTACACTATCTGAATTAGATAGAGAAGATTTTATATTAGAGTCACTTAAAGATTTTAAGAAGTTTTCTCCCACACCATTTGGAAAAAGAGCCCCATATCAAACAGGGGATTGCCTAGTAGAGATATCTTTACCAGATTTGCACATAGGTAAGTTTAGTCCAGATAAGCAAAAAGAAGAAGCTATGCATTGTTTAAACACACTGCTATCAAGACTTCCTGCAAGTGCTAAAATAGACAGGTTCTTACTACCAATAGGTAACGACTTATTAAACTCCGACTCTAACTATACTACAACTAAAGGTACCCCACAGTTTGATGTGGTAGAGTATCAAGAGAGTTTTAGGAAAGCTTGGCAGTTAATGGTAGATATAGTTAATACCCTAGCAGAGATAGCCCCTGTGGATGTTGTAGTAGTTCCGGGTAATCATGATGAAGCCCGTGCATTTTATGTAGGTGAAGTTGTATCGGCATTTTTTGAAAACGACCCAAATGTAACTGTAGACAACAGCCTACACCCTAGGAAATATTACAGGTATGGTGCAACTTTTATAGGGTTTGCACATGGAGAAAAAGAAAAGCCCGCTGATCTCACCACAATAATGGCTAGGGAGGATAAGTACAACTACGCGTACAGTGAGTACACTGAATGGCACTTAGGTCACATCCACAAAGAGATGACACTACTTAAGGTAGTTGATGACATTCAAAGCACTAAAATAAGATTCCTACCTTCTATTTGTGATGAAGATACTTGGCATAAGGCAATGGGGTACAATAGTGTAAGAGACTCTCATGCAAATGTATACAGCAAGACTGAGGGCTTTGTGGCCACAGCTAATGCAAGAATAAGAACAGGAAAAAACAAATAAATAATGAGCACTTTAAATGAGATAGCATATAATATATACAGTTCTATCAGACCTCACATATCTGACGATGAAAGTATATCTTTAGATAAAATCAAGTTTGATGTTATCTCAGAAAGAGCAGCACTTATAAAAATGGATCTAGATAAAAATAGGTCTATAGATGATAATTTATTAAGCTATTTGGATTGTGTAGAGTTGATTGATGTGGATCGCTCTACCTGCCCAGAGCTTCCTTTAGACTGTTATGTAAAAAGGTCTAAAGATAAAATCCCTGTAGCGATAGAACTCCATTACGGCAGGGCTATTCAAAGAATTTCTAATACAGATGTACTAGGGGAGGTTTATAACTTAGTTGACTATAACCAAGCAATACACTCAGGCAGTAGGAGATTTAATAAAAAAACTGTGTACCCATTCTTTAGGGATGGATATCTCTTTTTTAAAAGTAACTCAGATCTTAATGTATTTCTATGCAATATAAGTATATCAATGGTACTAGAAGATCCTACAGAAGTTTTTAAGGGAGAGTCTTGTTATAATGCAGACTCTAAGTTTCCTATAAACAAATGGATGGAGCCTATAATTATAAACAAGATTAAGGAGATATACCTTAAGTTTGACTCTCAAATACCCTCGGATAAAGCTAATGACGCTAACTCACAGAACACTGAACCTGCATGAGTTACTTAAGGGGTGAGGGGAAGACAAATACAGATTTTGGTACTACACTAGCATACCAAAATCTAATTAAAAACAACCCCGAATTAAAGGGTAAGGTAACTCCAGAACTCCACAGTAAGATATTACACCAGTTTCACATACTACTCTTGAATAAGATGATACAAGAGGCATATATATTTAGTATGCCAGGTATGGGGACTATAGCAGTAAAGAGGAGAAAAATAAAAATTAGGTTCGAACCTGATGGTAGACTAAGAACATACAATCTTCCAGTAGATTATAACGAAACACTTAAACTCTGGAAAAGAGACCCAGTAGCGGCAAAAAGTAAAAGGCTAGTATTTTTTAGTAACGACCACACTAATGGTTGGAGGTACACTTGGCACTGGCATAGGAATACAAGAAAGAATTTTTCATTATACAAGTTCATACCTTGTAGAAATATGAAGCGGCAATTAGCCAAAGCATTAAAAAATGTGCATAAAGATTTAAGTTTTTTTGGAAAATGATATCAGGTAAATTTATAAAAATAGACGAGATTGTAGAAAGACTCTACGATCTTTACCCGTTTGTAAAAGACGTAAGTAAGTCTGATGTAGCTAACCTTGCAGGAGAAATCTTGGGGTTACTATCTTCTAGAGGGACTTTATTAGAGGACACCCTAGAATTAAAAATAGTTGAATATAGAGCAGAACTCCCCTCTAACCTAGTTCAGGTAGTGGCAGTAAGAGATCACTGCTCTTTGACCCCTTTAACGTACACTACAGATACTTTCTCATACTTAGTGTGTGATGACTCTGTAAATAGGTTTTGTACTTGCCCTGACACCTACAGGATAAACCCCAATTTCATACTCACTTCTTTTAAAGAGGGTACTATTGATATGTCTTATAAAGGGTTTGCAGTGGATGAAGAGGGGTTCCCCCTTATTCCAGATGACGAATCATTTAAAATGGCAATAGAGTATTATTGTGCTAAAAGACTTGGGCAAAAAGCCTATTTTTCAGATAACCTCTCTAGGGAGAAGTACACTGAATTAAAGCAGGAGGCAGCTTGGTATGTAGCACAAGCTAGAAATAAAGCTGAAATACCTTCTGTAGACCTCATGGAGGCTATGAAAAATGCTAAGTTAAGACTAATAACAAAGATAAATATGCACAAGCAAGGGTTCAAAACTCTAGGATACCCCGAAAGTAGGACTTTGCATAACTTAAGAAAAAGTAACGGTAATGGCAACATTTAAAAACACATATGATGGTGGTATAGATAAAGACACATCTAAAGCTAAGTTTCAACCAAATAGGTATTTTGAGCTAAATGATTTTAGGGTAGCCACTGAAGGTGGTCTATCCTCTTTTGCTTTAGAGACAGAGCGTGGTAATAAGTTTCAATTTGAGTTTCCAAGCATAGGTGGTATACAAAAAGTTACTATAGTAAGCGATGGTTCAAACATACTAGCAGGTACTCTAAACCCACCTGTGCAACTTCACTATTCTATATTGATTAATGGTGAGCCATCTACTTTCTATGGTGATGAGACGTCTAACCAAGAGGCTATATACAACAGTATCATAGGAAAGCCAGGAGTAGCCCTAAGTATATTAAATGGAGAGTATAGTGTGTATAACAAAGAGGATGGCATATATTTTTACACACTAACCTCTGCACCCACTTTAGCAATACAGTCTATTCTTACTGCACAACAACAATTTATTATAGACTCTTCGGGCCTTAGTATAAACCCACCTTTTACATCTGAAGAGTATATACCCGACATACCAAAAGTAAAAGTTATAGGATGGGGTAATTTACGTAATAACCTTATTCTTTTTACTACAGGAGGGGTAGGAGATGGTCAGATTTGGAAAGTCTCTTACGATGAAGAGCTAGAAGTTATAAAAGACTTACAAGATGGGTTTCTTACTATAAAGGACCACCTACTATACTATGAGAAGCTTAATTTTTCCATAAGCTCTCCTATACAAAATGAAGTTATAGGTAGGTATGAGAACTCAAGAACCCAAAGAGTTTATTGGACTGACAATCTTAATGCTGTTAGGGCTCTAAATATAGTAGGAAAGAATCTAATGGGATTACTACCTAGGGATTTGGAGATTAATAGTTATACATTGTGGGACCAGCCTGAAATACTAGAGATTAGATCAGGGGAAATACCAACAGGATCTGTTGTTTCGTTTGCATACAGAATGAAATCCACTGCTTTGGGTAAACTAAGTCAAATGTCTCCTGTTAGTAACCAACTACAACTTACCGAGTTTAATCCACAAGAAACACCCCACTGGAAGTACAAAGGGTCCCCCAACAACGCGAACAATAAAGGTAGGGGGGTTAGGTATAGGGTTAAGAAAGTACCAGGAGAGTATGACATAATGCAACATATAGCTATATATTATGTAAATAATGACGTGCCTAATATAGTTGTATTTAAAGAAAGTCTTAATAATACACAAGAGATTATTTATGTAGGTAATGAAGACCCTGTAGCTATACTGGAAAGTGCTGATGTAACTACTATAAACATAGGATTCACTACTGCAAAAACCTTATCTTATAAAGATAAAAGACTTATAGCAGGTAATCTTAAAGACACTGACTATAAAAAAATAGAACTTTTTGATACTAGGTCTTACAGGTTCGATGCAAACGAATCACTCCTGCTGGAAGGAAATTTAGGTGGGACTTATCAACACCCTTTTTTTCCAGACCCCTTGTGGTTTGATCTTATAGATAAAGAAGCAGATTGTATTTGCCCTTATAATAGTGAGGATGAACAAACTAGGGTCAATCTTGGCACACCTGAAAATGTAGCTCAGTATAAGTACAATATAAATGGAGAATTGGGGGGTAGTGGTAAAAATATATCTTATAGATTCGTGACTGAAGATATGATACTAGACTCTAAAAATATAGGAGATGTGTGGCCAACTTTAGTGGAGGACCCAGTGTTGGGTACAGGCACAGAAAGATTTCCTATAGCAAATGTGAATGAGACCTTTAGATTTTACAGAACAGAGAGTAACGGCATAACTGGTAGGGCACACCTCCTAGCTCACACACTACCCTCTCACAAAGACCCAGTTTTTACTTCTTTGTACACAGGTTACACCAGAGACGAAGTATATAGGTTTGGAATAGTGTTTTACTTAAGAAGTGGTGGTATTTCTCCTGTCAGTTGGATAGGAGACATAAGGTTTCCTCCTATACTAAGTATACCCTTCTGTTTTACAGCCACATCTTCGATAGGGCCCGTAACTTGGGGTAAGACTTTAGGTATAGAGTTTTCTGTAAATATAGAGGAAATAAGAGATAATATTATAGGGTATCGTATAGTCAGGGTAGAAAGAAAGGAGAAAGACAAAAGAGTCTTAGGTGGTGCTTTGAGGACTAAGATATCCAAAGTTAATGGGATATTCCAATGCCCTGCTACCCCCTTTGCAGCGGGTGAAGATAGTGGTTATATCAGGCAAAAAAATAAATTTGCACTTATTTCTCCGTTGACGATGCTTGAGGGGACTTCTTATGACTTTTCTGGATCTGTTTTGTTACAGGAAGAGTTTAATTTTTTGACCATAAATCAAGCTAAGTACATTAATCCTGATGTAGACGGCCAACGTCTGAATGTATATACACTAAAGACTCCCTACATACCATCTTGGATAGATTATGAGCCTAAGGAGATAAAACACCAAAAGCTTATCTACAAAAACACTGAAACAACTTTAGATGGAGATACTTACTCCACTCAAACTGCGGTAACTAAAAGACACATAGTAAAGACTCTGGATTGGCCCATCTTTGACACCTTTAGGCCTTCTTATGTTAATTATATTAAAAAAGATGTAGTGCAATATGATGGTGACACTTATTTTAACAGAAGTATTAGTATATATATACCTTGTTCGGACTACGTACCTACATTTAAATCTAATAGCAATATAAACCTAAAAGTTTTTGGTGGGGATACCTATATAAATTATTTCGACTACGAACTTCAGTCTAGTGTAGAATACGCTCTAGCTACATCGAAGGTTTCTGTGGGTATAGCATTTCCTGTAGAAAGTTCTTTTAACGTAGGACTAAGACAACATGAGACTTTTAATGATAGGAGAACAGCTGTGGTCTTTCAAGACCAATTCACAAATTCTGTAGTTATTTATAATCCAGTATACAACCAAAGTTCTAGTATAACTTCTCTAGAGTCACTACCGATTAATATAGAGCTTGCTACTGAATTCCCACATAGAATAGTTGTAAGTGAAGAAAAACTAGACGGTGAATTAGAAGATGCTTGGAGAGTATTCCTACCCAATAACGTAATAGATGTAGAAGGGGTATACGGAGAAGTTAATAAACTAATTACTCATGCAGACCAATTAGTATTTTACCAAGACAGAGCTTTTGGTACAATACCCATTAATGAGAAGCTTATCCTTGCTAGTCCTGATTCCTCCCCAATAAGATTAGGTACAGGAGATGTGGTCTCTAATTTTAAATATATTTCCACAAAAACTGGGGTTCAACACAGAAATGCTATAGTAAGTACTACTGAGTTTCTTTATCACTTAGATTCTAGATTAAAAAAGATATACAAGTTTGGAAGTAGTGCCCCCCTTTCTGATGTAAAGGGTCTTACTGAGTTCTTTAGTAAAAATATAGATGGTAAGCTTATTCTTAATGAGAGTATAGATATATCTGGAGTACCAAACTCCAACTACAATATACAATCCGTATACGACCAAAAAAACAATAGAGTGTTGTGGACTGTTACATCTGGTGTTAAATCTTTTACTATAAGCTTTAATGAACTACTAGACTCTTTTGAGGGATTCTACTCTTATAAGCCCCTACTATATCTTAAAGACGACTCTAGGATATTCTCACTAGACCCTACAAGTGGTAATAAGGTGTACATACAAGATACAGGAGATTATGGAGTGTATTTTGATAAACCACCTGTAGAATCTAATATAACCCTTATTATAAATGGTCAAAACGACTTTAGTAAAGAGTGGAATAACTTAGAGTGGAACAGTGAGTGTATTGGCCCTGATGGGTTAGATATATCCGAGACTTTTTCTAGGCTTAGTATAAATACTGAAGTGCAAGATACGGGTGATATCAGCCCTATAAACCCTCTTAGGAGGACTTGGAGGACTTGGAGAACTGTTGTACCTAGAGACCTTACAGAAGGTAAGAGCGCTCGCATAAGAAACCCTTGGATATTTTTAGAATTGGGGTACCAGAATAATGAAAACAAAAGATTTATTTGTCACGACTTAATCTCCCACGTTCAGGATACTTCTTTTATGCCTTATACTAACAATAAGCCTAAAGAGACTTAACACAACTACTTAAGAAAAAAGACCTAACACCCTTTAATTGTTCATAATAATTATGTACCTTTGTAAATAGGGGCTAAAATGACTAACTCATGCCAGATAATAAAAAGACTATAAACATAAAAACTAAAGGGGGAAAAACTTCTGTAAAAGGAAGTTATGGAAACTACGACTCTTTAAAAGAGTTTTTAGAAAAATATAGAAACAACTTAAATCTTGAAGAACAAGTAAAAAAGATCTACGGGACCCCAAGGCAAACCGATCAAATAGATATGGCTTATGGTGGTATTACAGGTACACCTTCTATAGGATACCCAAAAACAGATTGGTCTAATTGGGGAACTTCAGGAGGTGCTACAGGTGGCATCCTAGGAATGGGTACTACAGGTACTACAGGTACTACAGGTGGTGCAGGTGGTGCAGGTGGTGCAGGTGGTGCAGGTGGTGCAGGTGGTGCAGGTTCAATGGCTGCAATAGGACTTGCAACTACAGCAGCATCTGCTTTGGGCAGTAGTATGCAAAAAGGAGATAAAGTATCTATAGGAGGTAGTGCCCTTAAAGGTGCAGCTTCAGGGGCTGCAATAGGTTCAGTGGCAGGGCCTTGGGGTGCTGCTATAGGAGGGGCTGTAGGAGGAATAGGTGGCCTTATTAGTGGTTCAAATCAATTACGTAAACAAGAAGGAGCAGAACGTGATTTAAAAAAAGAGCAAGATGCTTTAATGTATGCAACACCTGTAGTAGAGAACGCTAATCTAAGCCCATACCCAAATGCTATGGCTGCCTATGGTGCAAAAGTACCATATGGGATGGGTGGAGACCTTACTAAGTTTGAGGGGCCTTCCCACAGTCAAGGTGGTATAGATTTAGGTCCTGTTGAAGTGGAGGGAGGGGAAACGATGCATGACAACATTGTATACTCTGATAGAATAGGTCCCAAAGGTTCTAAAAAGACGTATGCCGACCTCTCTAAGGACATAGAAAATAAGTACAAGAGAAATACTAGTAGTCTTGCTAAAAAGTCTATGAAAAGAGAGTTAGATAGGTTGTCTGATATGCAAGAGTCAGATCCTGAAATCCTTAAAGCTAGGGCCAGTCTAGAGTCTAAACAACAAACTCCTATGGCACCCTATGGTGCAGATATAGCTATGGGGGCTCTTCAAACAATACCTGGATTAATCCAAGCAGCACAGCCTATAGATAAAGACCCCTTTAAAGAGATAAACCTAAAAACGATAAACTTAGATTCCCAAAGAGGGATGTTAGATCAAGATGCTGCCATAGCTAGAAATAATTTAAGGAGTGGTTTGAACAACTCCAATATGAGTATGGGTCAATATCTCTCTAACTTAAGTGTAGGTAATGCATCTATAAATAACCAAACAAGTAGAACTAAAGCAGAGTCCTATTTAAATGAGGCTACCACTAATACGGGTATTCATAACGAACAAATATTAGCTAATGCAGATATACAACAGAAAAATACTACATCCAATTTAATGTCAGATGCTAAAAGGAGGGAAATACTAAACAGTTCTTTGTCTAATATAGCAGGTACTATAGGGGCGGCTAGGAAAAGAAGCGATGAACTTGCTAATTATAAAAGTAATAACCTAATAATGTCTTCAGCCCTTAGTAGTGAGAACTGGAAAGTTACCCCTGAGTTCGATAAGAACGGCAATATTACTAACCTTAACACTAGTTATAGTAATAGAGACGAGACCCCAGAAAAGATAGTAGAGGATTTAAAGGGGATGAATATTGATGTACCACCAGAAGAGGTTGTTGGGGTTGTTACACAGATAAAAAGTATAAAAAATGACCCCAATCTAAACTCAGAACAAAAAATTGCAATGTTGAAAAAGTTTATTACCCGCTTACAAGGTTTAAAAAGGATTAAATAATATTAACTATGGCTATAAACCCCTACGATAAACTTGTACCATTTCAGACCCCTGAAAGTTATATTCCACAATCTCCTGATTTTGCATTCCTTGCTAGGTCTATAGACGCTAAACAAAAGAGTTTTGACACCAGTACATTAACTATAGATAAGACTATGGATAATATACTTGGCCTAAAGCCTGGCCTTAGAACCTCGAGTCAGTTAGAAGAAGTACAGAGTAAATACACCCCCAAGTTAAAAGCTATACAAGAGTCTCTTATCTTAAATGGTAACAGCTCAGCTGCAATGAGGGAATTAGGAGCTTTAAAAAAAGAATACGAAGGGGACGTTAATGTAAAAACACTTACTGAAGATCATTCTTATCTTTCACAAGCTCGGGAAGCTTATAATAACCAAAAGATGGGGTACAATAACTTCACTACTCCGGATGGGAGTGTTAAACAACTACCTTTAAACGAGTCTTTGGCTGGAGATATCTCTGGTTACTACCAGTCTAAGGATTTACCTCCTGAAAGCTTCAACTCTTGGGTGGGAAAGGAGGCTAAAGTTGTATTCCCAGAAAAAGGTGAAACCCCCACTAAAGAAGGTGATTTTTTCCTCACGATGGTAGATGGGAAAGAACAGTGGATGCAAACAATGTCAAATGGATCTTATGAAAGAATGACCGAGAGCCATTTAAGAGAAAAAGTAATTAATTCTGGATTTTTAAAACGGCTATATGAAAATAAGGATACTCAAAATGTAATTTATTGGTCAGGTAGTCAAAAGAACAGTGGTTTACCCGACAGTTATGAAGAGTTTGAAAAACAAGCTATGGAAGTGCTTGTAGCTGGAACTTACAACTACAAAAAAACTAATGAAAGTACTAAAAACTTGGGTGGGACTGAGGCTTCGCCTACAGAGCCAGTAAGAAGTGGGGCTTCGGAGGATAATATTCCATACGAACCTGATGATAAAACCTCTTTACCAGACAGGATAGAAACAGCAACAGATGAAGCAGATGAGTTTCTTAGGAATAATGGAAAAAATAGTGAGGAGTACCTGTCTGCACACGGTCGTTTACAAGAGTTACAGTTTGAACAACAACAGAAAAAAACTAATATAAATGAAACACACTCTGGACTTTCAGATAAATTAGATAAACTACAGGAACTTTTAGCGGGCGATAATAAAGAAGTAGCTCATAAAGTATTAAGTGAATTAGGTTTTGATAGCTGGGATGAAAAAAAAGCTATTGAGGGGATCTTGGGGTTGGAAGATAAAGCATCAGAGATGATGCTCTTCGGCCCGGGACAACTTACTGGGGGTGTAGACCTAGCTATGGGGTTAGAGGAAGCAATTAAACAGTTAAAAGGGGGGTTAACAGGAGTGTGGGTTAATACTCCTGTCAACACTGGTGTGGGGTCGAATCAAGCGGAAATGAGGTCCGTGCCTGGCTTAGTCTGGAAGGAAGATGAGACTGAAGATAATAAAAGCATACAAGAAAAAATAGAAAAGTATAAAAAGGCAGGGACGGCTTTTAAAGAAATGAAGAAAACAAGGGATGTTTACAAAGAACAAGTAGATAACCTACTAGAAGAAAATGATGCCCTCAGCTTAGATGTTTGGAAGATAGTAGAAACACCAGAAAATACTAAAGAGTTTGGAATTATGCAAAGTAATTTTAAAGAGTGGAACCCCTCTCAATACTATTTCGAAAATAATCCCCTTAAAGGGCTTAGGGAGGAAGACGAACTTGCTTTAAAAGGTATATTACAAGAATTTGGTAGCCTTTATTCTATAAACAAAGAGGGTGGTGCTACATTATCATTAAGACTGACACAAGAGCAGATAAAGACGTATAAAAAATTAGGGGGGTCTCATGAAATGATAGCTAACTTCATGGAAAATAAAGGAAAGGGGGGCACTGTATTTTTTCCTATAGACTCAGACCCAGGAAATAACTCTGGTTTATATGCACCTAACTCTTCATTAAGAAAATCTATAGAGGGAATCTATGGAATAGATTATATAGAAGAAGCTTATAAAGGTAGGAGGATGAAAGAGTTTAAAATAGGTATAGGAACTACAGATATGGGTAGATACTCACCCAAATTAAGCGGGTGGAATGTAGACGGGAGTGAGAAAATGGGTTTTAGTGTTAAAAGACCAACTGGAGAAGCACTCACCTATAAGGATGTACTAGAGTCTGTAATGTGGAGCCCAGAGGGTAGGTATGAATATGGTGAAGTATTACAAGGAATATTAAGTGAAACATTTTTACCCTCCGAAGATATAGAAAAGATAGTGAATGATTATATTGAAGAGGGGCTTCTTCCCTCTTTACCCATACTAGACAATAGTGCCTTAGGTGGGAACTCCCACAATCCAGTTGATGATCCGTCATACTCACCAATGAATAATAAGGGTGAAAAGAACCCCGTAGGTCATAGACTCCCTAAAGAGGTTATGCTAGATGCCGCAGAGACTATTAATTATAATAACACCCTAGTTCCTATTGGGGGCTTAAAAAATGTACAAGTAACTAATCAGTCTAAAGAGAACCTAGTTAAAGGGTCTATGCTTCAAAGCTTAAAATCTTTAGAGAGATATAACTATACTTTATTAGTAAATGGTACAACAAGATCTGCGGACCACCCCGAGTATACAGGGTCTGGATCTAACCACGATGGAAATGCAGTAGATGCAAATGTTCAAAAACACCAAGAATTTCTATTTTTACAATCCTTAGAGAATAACAGTAGACTTGAACTTTATAAGAATATGGAAAGCATAAAAGACAAGTGGATTAATATTGCTGATAGTGAGATAAAGTTTATATACCATAAAAACTCAAAGGGTGAAGGATTCCACTTACATATGGAGCCTAAGAATCTTCCCCAGGTGGGAAAGTAGACGCCCCTATTAGGGGGCGGGAGAAACCCAAAGGGGTTATGATACCACCAGAAGAACCTTCTTTTACTTTTAAACCTCAATACGAATCACCTGAACCTAGAAAACCCAAAGGGGTTATGATACCACCAGAAGAACCTTCTTTTACTTTTAAACCTCAATACGAATCACCTGAACCTAGAAAACCCAAAGGAGTTCTGGTAGAGGAAGAAGAACCTTCTTTTCCTTTTAAACCTCAACACGAATCACCTGAACCCAGAGAACCTAAAAAAGTTATGACACCACCAGAAGAAGCTATTTACCCTTCTGAACGGCCTCTTCATTATAAACCTCAACACGAAGCACCTGAACCTAGAGAACCTAAAGGAGTTATGATACCACCAGATTCTCATCTTTTTAAACCTCAACACGAATTATCTGAACCTAGAGAACCTAAAGGGGTTCTGGTAAAGGAAGAAGAAACTAACTGGCTACAAGATAGATCTTCAGATCTGACACAATATGCAGAAAGAGCTCTTGTTAAAAGTGGGGTAGTGACTCCAGAGGAAAAAGAATTCAAGTCTCCACCCCTCTTATCTAAAGAAGAAAAGTTTACAGAGATAAATTCTTCACAAGATAGTCATTGGAGGTCTAAAAAAGGAGACCTTATTTCTAGTCATAGAAATCAATTTGATGCCACAGAAGGCTTCATATACAACACTGTTCCTTCTGCGAATAATAAAAACGCACCAGATAAAATACAAGGCTCTGCTGTAGCCCACTTCTTTATAATGGATGATAGGCCAGATTGGGCAAAAGATGTATGGGATGCGGATCAGAAGAATATCGAGAGGCAATCTAAGTGGTTTAAAAATCAAGATATGTATAAAACCCAATCAGAGGATAATTGGATACCCGTGTTTAATAAAGTTGGAAACAAATTGAATGTATCTTATAAAAAGAAAGATGAGATAGGTGTGTCAGATAATGTAATTCAAAAATTAGTGCAGTATAAAGCAAGCGATATAGATTTTTCTAGTAAAGTAGGAGGTTCTTATGATAAAGGGATATTTACATTAACTACAAAAGATGGCAAGCCTATACCTTCTCTACCTTTTATAAACAAGAAAAGTTATAGTAGATTCTCTGGATCTGCCCCAGTATTCCTTTTTGAGACTAAGGAGGGAAAAAAGATAGCTAGAGACTACTCAGGTAGTATTCTATCTATAGAAAAAGAAATAGAAGATATATCTAAAAAATACAATATTTCAAAAAGTGAGATTACATTAGGCTTCTATGATGCTGGTAGTTTTAGTGCAAAACCTTTTGGTAATGAGAAGGGGGAGTTAAAAAGAAATCAATGGTCAGGGTTTAATACTAAGGGGTTTGCAGGCTCAGGTGTAGCATTTCCAGTAAATAATAAATAATGGCAGGAACAGATTTTATAGGTGATAGCCACTTATACCCAGACCCACCAGTAAAATATGGGTCTGTTCAAAGGGCTCTTGGAAGGAGTAGTCAAAACACTGCATTTTCCGTAGGTACTCAAAACTATGAGGGTGCCCATAATTGGAGTTTTGATAACATTGACCTTGATAGGGCTCAACGTCAGGCGGGTTGGCAACAAGGGCTCAATGCTGTAGGTAGAACTTTAATTAATGGTACTCTAGATATATTTGGCAATACTGCAGCTATACTTGACGTAGAAGATTATTTTAATCAAGATTTAGAAGTAGGAAATGTTTTTACTAGAGCTGTAGAAGATGCCAAACAAGCTGTAAATAAAGCACTTCCTATACACAGAGAAAACCCAGGGAAAACCTTTGATTTATCTGACCCAGCCTACTGGTGGGAAAATGGATCTTCTTTAGGAGCCTCTATGTTGGGTTTTGCTGCCACAGGGGGTTTGCTTGCAAAGGGGCTACAAGCAATTAATATGACCAGAGGGGCAGGCATACTTACTACAGCAACAGCCCTAAATCAAGCAGAAAGCATTCAAATAGCTTCTCAGGTGTTTGATGAAACATTTCAAAGGGCACTAGACCAAAAAAAATTATACAACCCAGAACAAATAGAAAAACAAATTAATAAAGAAGCCGAAGCTTTTTACAGTAATGCCCTATCTCAAGAAATAAAAAAACAAAAAGGTACTCCAGGAATAGACGGGAGGCCTATGGATAATATTTCTGTACAATCCAAATCTCACGACTCCGCAGTAAAAGCAACTAAAGAGTTTATGGAAAAAAGAAAAGAAGAACTAGGTGCAAAATATCTAAATGAGGGTGATGCTATAAAAGCTGCGGGAGAAGCAGCATCTTATGCTATTAAAATAAATAGAGCAAATATTGCTCTTAATCTTACTTCAGCAGGTTTGTTTTTTAGGAACCCAGCTGCTGTTTCAAAACTCCTAAAAAAAAGAGGTGCAATTAAAAATTTAAAAACAGCAGGGGAGGAAGGGTTTAAAGAGTATGGAGAAGAAATTATAAACCACTTTTCTGAAAAAGAGGCGTACAGACAAACTACAGATATACTACAAGGAAAGCAGTATCAATTTAGCCCAAGTAATTTAGCAGCAGACTTTTTAACTGAAGAAGCACAAGAAGCAGGAGTTTTAGGGTTTATAGGGGGTGCTGGACAGACTGCTTTAACCAAAGGTGTAGTAAACAACTTAAGAACCACAAACAGTGTTAAAAGAGATGATAATGGCCTCCCTGTAAGAAACGAAAAAGGAGAGCTTACTTATGAAAAAATATCTCCTAACACTCAATATGAAAGAGCTTATAATTTTCAACAAAAAGCACTAGAGGATATAGGTGCTATAAAAGATGAGAATGGTTTATATGATGTATCTACTTTACTTAATGAAGCTACAACCCAAAATGGAATATCCTCTAGAATAACAGCACTGGAATACCTTTTACACCCTCTCTCTCCTGTAAAACCTGGCTACCAAGACACTAGAAAAGCTTGGTTAGAAAAAACTGGTATGAAAGATCTTGTAGGTCAAGAAAACAGTGTATTAAAAGAGAAGTTAGAAGCCCTTAAAAAAGCTGAGCTTAAAAATAAAGTTTTTCTAGCTGCATCTGTTAATGCTACAGAAGGTCTTATAGGCATGTACCAACAGCTTCAAAACATATCCCCAGAAGAAGCTGCAGAAAAAGGATACAGAGAAGACTATAAAAAAATAGCCTCAGACATTATCTCAGATATAAAGCACTATCAAAGTGTTTATGATAAAATACCCAACAGATTAAAAACCCCTTACACTAGAGATGCTGCCAGAGCTTATTTGCACACCTCTTCTAGAATACAAGAAATAGCTGAGGCATCTTCCAGATTAAATTTAATTATGGATGAAACTTTTTCAGCTGCTGTAGATCAAGCAGAATCTCTGGGTATAGACCTAGAGGTAATGGATAAAGCCTATGAAGAGAAAAGAGATTTTGAAGGTTCACCAGCACTTTATAAAGAAGTTCTTAAAAGTGTAAGAAAGCAAAAAGAATATATTAAAGAACTTAAAGAGTTGCATGTGTTAATGCAAGATCTTTTACAAAATCCTGAAAACTACTCTGAAAGGGAAAATAACATAAGGGAGAAAGTACTAGCTAATCACCTAAGTGAAAAACTTAGGGTTTCAGACTTATCTAATATGATAAGAAATCAGGATGAAAAAGGTTCTGTTATAACTAAGAATAATGAGCCAGGTAAGCTAGTTTCCGCAGAAGGTGTTTATTATTTTATACCTGAGGATGGTAATTTAGAAGCTTCTGTAGTTGAGTCTATAAAAGAACTTAAAGAAAAAACTGTTGAAAATAAGAAAGCAGAAGAAAAAAATATAAAAGCAGTTCTTAGTTTACAAGAGCAAATGAACGTTATTAAAGATAGGTATATTAATATGGCCAAGTCTTTAAAGAAAGCTCAGGAAGAGCATGATGAAGAGCTTTCATCTAATCTAGTTATGGCTCTTGAACTGCTATTAGAAGAGTGGAATACTCTTAACGACAAACTTAGTCTTGAGCCTGCTAAAGGGGAGACTAAGTCGGGAGAAGAAGTAGAACCTATGGGGGAAGAAACAGGCCCCGAGCTAGTGGTGGTAGAGCCCCTATTAGCTAACCAATCTCAAAAGGAAGGTGATGTAGAGGAGAAAGATTCCCCAGAAACAATCATTGATATAGAAGAGGGAGACTCTACAGAGTTCGTAGTGACCCCCACTAGTAAAGT